>Ga0156223_180_pt2 | contig 118530 bp, 110 predicted proteins | sample RifCSPlowO2_12_FD_107871 | JGI IMG/M metagenome (GOLD analysis project Ga0156223, IMG submission 107871) | Acidobacteria bacterium RIFCSPLOWO2_12_FULL_66_21
TGCTCGACAGCCGGGGGCAGGTGCCGGAGGCGAACCGCACGGCGGTCGCCCACGCGATCGGTGCGGGCATCGACGTGGTGCTGGCGACGGGGCGGAGGTACGATTTCGCGCGGCCCATCGTCGACCGGCTGGAGGGCCCACTGACCCTCATTCTCAGCAACGGCGCCATGGTGAAGACGCGGGAAGGGCGGACGCTCATGCGGCACCTGTTGCCGCGCGAGGTCGCGCGCGACGTGCTCGCGCGCGTCCCGCAGCACCGCGACAGCGCGGCGGTCATCTTCGATCGGCCGCGCGAGGGGCAGGTCGTGTACGAGGCCATCGACTGGGAGCATCCGCAGCATCACCGTTTCTTCGCGTCGAACCGCCCGTTCCTTTCGGAGATCGCTCCGCTCGAGGCGTGCCTGACGGAGGATCCCGTCCAGGTGATGTTCTCCGGCGGGTGCGCGCCGATGCGCGCGCTGTTCGACGAGCTCGCCGGCGTGGACGGGTCCGCCGCCGCGTCGAGGTCGGCGCCGTACTCGGTCGCGCTGACGGAATACGGGCATCGTGATTTTTCCCTGGTCGACGTCGTCCGTGCCGGCTGCTCGAAAGGCACCGCGCTCGGCGAATGGGCGCGTGCGCGTGGATTTGCGCCCGGCGAGGTCATGGCCATCGGCGACAACCTCAACGACCTGGCGATGCTGGAATTCGCCGGCACCCCCATCCTGATGGGAAACGCGCTCGCCGAGCTGAAGGCGCGCGGATGGGCCGTCACATCGACGAACGACGAAGCCGGGGTCGCGTGCGCGATCGAGACGTTCGTCTTTCCGAAGGCGTCCTGACGTGGCAATGGGCATAGGCGGGCTGCGGCTCCCGAAGTCCGAGCGGACGCGCGGGTCCCGGGCGTTCGACAAGGGGCCCGCGGCGGCCGCGCCGGAGCGGACGAAGACGAAGGCGCTGACCTCCGCCGCCTGGCAGGAGGCGAAGGCGCTCGTGTGGGGGCGCCGCGGGCGGCTCGCCGTCGGGCTGGCGCTGATGCTCGTCAACCGCCTGTCCGGCCTCGTGCTCCCCCTCACGTCGAAGTACCTGATCGACGACGTGATTGGGAAGTCGCGCGCCGAGCTGCTGATGCCGCTGGCCTTCGCGGCCGGCGCCGCCACTCTCGTCCAGGCCGTGACCTCGTTCGCGCTGTCCCAGGTGCTCGGCGTTGCGGCCCAGCGCGCCATCACCGACATGCGCCGCCGCGTGGAGGCGCACGTCGCGCGCCTGCCCATCACCTATTTCGATTCGACGCAGTCGGGCGTGCTCATCTCGCGCATCATGACCGACGCCGAAGGGATCAGGAACCTGGTCGGCACCGGCCTCGTGCAGCTCACCGGCAGCGTCGTGACGGCCATCGCCGCGCTCGGGTACCTCTTCTACCTCAATTGGTGGCTGACATCGGTCACGCTGCTGGCGCTCATCGTCTTCGGCGGCGCGATGGCGGTCGCCTTCAAGCGCCTGCGGCCGCTCTTCCGCGAACGCGGCAAAATCAACGCGGAAGTCACCGGCCGGCTGAACGAGACGCTCGGCGGCATCCGCATCGTCAAGACGTATACGGCGGAGAAGCGCGAGGAGCTCGTGTTCACCAGGGGCGTGCATCGCCTCTATCGCAACATCGCGAAGTCGATCACGGGCGTCTCGTCCATCACCGCGTTCTCGACCGTCATCGTTGGCGCGATCGGCGTGCTGATGATCGTCATGGGCGGCCGGTCGATTCTCGCGGGCCAGATGACGCTCGGCGAGTTCATCACCTACATCTTCTTCACCGGCCTGATGGCCGCGCCCGTCGTGCAGATTGCCTCCATCGGCACGCAGATCAGCGAGGCCTTCGCGGGCCTCGACCGCATTCACGAGCTGATGGCCATGCGGACCGAGGACGACGAGGACAGCACGCGGGCGCCGCTCGGTGAGATCGACGGGGAGGTCGCGTTCGACCGCGTGAGCTTCGCGTACAACCCGGGCGTGCTCGTGCTGAAGGAGGTCAGCTTCCGGGCGCCCGCGGGCACCACGACCGCGCTCGTCGGCTCCAGCGGATCCGGCAAGAGCACGCTCATCAGCCTCGTGATGGCGTTCAACCGGCCGCTGACGGGCCGCGTGATTGTCGACGGCCGGGATCTCGCGACGATCAGGCTCCGCGACTTCCGGTCGCAGCTCGGCGTGGTGCTCCAGGACAATTTCCTGTTCGACGGGACGATTGGCGACAACATCCGCTACGGGCGCAAGGACGCGACGATGGAACAGATCCGGGAGGTGAGCCGGATCGCGCACGCCGACGAATTCATCGAGGAGTTCGAGCACAAGTACGAGACGGTCGTCGGCGAGCGGGGCGTGAAGCTGTCGGGCGGGCAGCGGCAGCGCGTCGCGATCGCGCGGGCGATCCTGGCCGATCCGCGCATCCTGGTGCTGGACGAAGCCACCTCGAGCCTCGACAGCGAGAGCGAGGCGCTCATCCAGGACGGCCTCCGATCGCTCCGCGCCGGGCGCACCACGTTCGTCATCGCGCACCGGCTGTCCACGATCCGCAGCGCGGACCAGATCCTCGTCCTCGAGCACGGCGAGATCGTCGAGCGCGGCACGCACCACGAGCTGCTGGCCTTCGCCGGCCGCTACCGCACGCTCTACGACAAGCAGTACGACCTGGAGTCGGATCGCTTCATCAACCCGGGCGAGGATTTTACGCCGGAAGCGCCCAAGACGACGATCTCGGTCCCGGTACGTCCGGACCGGGCGCTTTAGTCGATAGTCGATAGTCGATAGTCAAAGTCCAAGTCAAAGTCAAAGTCGAAGTCGAAGTCGATGCCGCAATTCATATACACAATGAAAGGACTCGGGAAGGTCTATCCTCCCGATCGCGTTGTCCTCAAGGACATCTGGCTCTCCTTCTTGCCGGGCGCCAAGATTGGCGTGCTCGGCCTGAACGGGTCGGGCAAGAGCTCGCTGCTGCGCATCATGGCGGGCGAGGATCAGCAGGTCATCGGGGAAGCCTGGCCCGCCGAGGGGATTACCGTCGGGTTCCTCCCGCAGGAGCCGCGGCTGGACCCCGGGAAGACCGTGCTCGGGAACGTCGAAGAGGGGGTCGCCGAGATCAAGGCGCTGCTGCACCGGTACGACGAGATCAACGCGAAGTTCGCCGAGGAGATGTCTCCCGAGGCGATGGAGAAGGTCCTCGAGGAGCAGGGGAAGGTCCAGGACCGGATCGAGGCGGCCAACGGGTGGGACCTCGACTCGCGCCTCGAGCTGGCGATGGACGCGCTGCGGCTTCCTCCCGCCGACGCGGAGGTCGCGACCTTGTCGGGCGGCGAGCGCCGGCGCGTCGCGCTGTGCCGCCTGCTCCTCAAATCCCCCGACCTGCTGCTGCTCGACGAGCCGACGAACCATCTCGACGCCGAGTCGGTCGCGTGGCTGGAGCGGTTCCTGAAGGACTATCCGGGGACGGTCGTCGCCGTCACCCACGATCGGTACTTCCTCGACAACGTCGCCGGCTGGATCCTCGAGCTGGATCGCGCGACGGGGATCCCCTGGGAGGGGAATTATTCCTCGTGGCTCGAGCAGAAGCGGAACCGCCTCGCGATCGAGGAGAAGCAGGAAACGAAACGCCAGCGCACGCTCGGCCGCGAGCTGGAGTGGATCCGCATGTCGCCCCGCGCGCGGCAGGCCAAGGGGAAGGCGCGCCTGAACGCGTACGAGGAACTGTTGAAAGAGGAGACGGCCCAGAAGATCGAGCAGGTCGAGATCTACATTCCGCCCGGTCCGCGGCTCGGCGACATCGTCGTCGAGGCGCGCGGCGTGCGGAAGGGCTACGGCGATCTGCTCCTGATGGAGGACATGGATTTCACGCTCCCGCGGGGCGGGATTGTCGGCGTGATCGGCCCGAACGGCGCCGGCAAGACGACGCTGTTCCGGATGATCACGGGCCAGGAGGGGCCCGACGGCGGCACGCTGCGGCTCGGCGAAACGGTGCAGATCGGCTGCGTCGACCAGTCCCGCGACGCGCTGTCGTCCGACAAGAGCGTCTGGGAGGAAATCACGGACGCCCGCGACACCGTGGAGCTCGGGAAGCGCGAGGTCGCTTCGCGCGCCTACGTCTCGTGGTTCAACTTCAAGGGGCGCGATCAACAGCGGAAGGTCGGCGAGCTGTCGGGCGGCGAGCGCAACCGCGTCCACCTGGCGAAGCTGCTCAGGCGCGGCGCGAATCTGCTGCTGCTGGACGAGCCGACGAACGACCTCGACGTCGACACGCTGCGCGCGCTCGAGGAAGCGCTGCTGTCGTTTGCCGGCTGCGCCGTCGTCATCAGCCACGATCGCTGGTTCCTCGACCGCATTGCCACCCACATGCTCGCTTTCGAAGGGGACAGCAAGGTCGTGTGGTTCGAGGGGAACTATCAGGACTACGAGGTGGATCGGCACCGGCGCCTGGGCGCCGAGGCGGACCAGCCGCATCGGATCAAGTACAGGAAACTCACGCGGTAAAGCGCCTGCGGCCCGAGCGAGCGGCCGGGGCCCCCAACGCGGCACCCGCGTTGGGATGGCCTAGCCGGAGGGCAGCCCGGCGAAGCCGGGCCCGGGAGCGAGCGCGCGTGGGGGTGGGGGCCCACGCGCAGTGATGGATGCAGACAAGGGGGTCGAGACGGCACGATGTTGATTACGCGCACGGCCGTGGCCGTAATTTGTGCCGCGTTGTCCACGGCCTGCGGCGGGGGCGGGGCCTCGCGGTCACAGTTCCTCTCCATCGCGACCGGCGGAACCGGTGGCGTGTACTACCCGTACGGCGGCGGCATCGCGAAGGTGCTGAACGAGAGCGTGCCGGGCGTGCGGGCGACCGCGGAAGTCACCGCGGCGTCGGTCGACAACCTCAAACTGATTCGCGCGGGCAAGGCGGACATCGCGTTCGCGCTGGCCGACACGCTGGCCGACGCCGTGGCCGCGCGCGGGGCGTTCGCCGGCGGTGCGCCGGTACCGGCGGCCAGCCTGGCGGTCCTGTACTCCAACTACACTCAGCTCGTGACGCTCGCCTCGTCCGGCCTCAGCTCGGTCGCCGCGCTGCGGGGGAGAGTCGTGTCCACCGGTTCGCCGGGCAGCGGCACGGAGGTGATTGCGTTCCGCGTGCTGCGCGCCGCGGGCCTCGATCCGGATCGCGACGTCAGCCGGCAGGCGCTCGGCGTGTCCGAGTCGGCCGACGCGCTCAAAGACGGAAAGGTGGACGCGTTCTTCTGGAGCGGCGGCCTGCCCACCCCGTCCGTGCAGGATCTGTCGCACACCTCGGGCATCACCATTCGACTGATTCCGAGCGCGGACCTCGTGCCTGCCCTGCGGCGCGACTTCGGCAACCTGTACTTCCCGCTCGAGGTTCCCGGCGGCACCTATCCGGCTGTGAACGCGCCAATCCCCGTGGTGGGCGTCGCCAACGTGCTCGTGGTGCACCGCTCGATGCCCGACGATCTCGCGTACAGGATCACGCGCGCGCTGTTCGAGCACCAGGCGGAGCTTGCAGCGATTCACCCGGAGGCCCGGCACCTGTCCCTGGAAACAGCCGTTACCGGCTCCCCAGCGCCCCTCCATCCGGGCGCGCTCCGCTACTACAACGAACGAGGCGTGAAATAACCGGCCTGCGCTTCGCTCCGGCAGGGTTCGCCGTGCCATAGACGGATGCGGCATAATCACCGCATCTCAGCATGCTCCCGGCGCCCGACCTCCCGATTCCGTCCGACGAAGCGCCCGTGCGGCAGCTTGCCGGCTTCGCGGGGCGCCTGGCGGCGGTGCTGTCCGTCGGGCTCTCCCTCTACGCGCTCTACTGGGTCCTCTTCGTCGTCCAGCCGCAGGTTTATCGTGTCAGCTTCCTGCTCGTCGCGCTCGTCCTGAGCTTTCTGCTCTTTCCACTGCGCAGGGGCGACCTTCGTGGCGTGTCGGGCTTCGACTGGGCCCTCGTCGCAGCGGCCGTGGTCACGCTCGCATGGCCGCTCGTCGATTTCAACGCGTTCATCTATCGCGCCGCTGATCCGCGGCCGATCGACCTGGTGCTCGGCTCGGTGGCGATCCTGCTCGTGCTCGAGGCGACGCGCCGTTCGGTCGGCGCGATTCTCCCGGTCACCGCGGTCGTGTTCCTCATGTACGCCTACGCCGGCCCCTCCTTCGATCGCATCGGTCTGCCGCTTCTCGCGCATCGCGGGTACAACATCGACCGTCTGATCGGGACGCTCTACATGACGCTCGAAGGCGTCTTCGGCGTTCCGCTCGACGTCGCCGCCACCTACATCATCCTCTTCACGATCTACGGCGCGGTGCTCGAGTACTCCGGCGCCGGCGGATTCTTCATCAACTGGGCCTTGGCGGCGATGGGGCGGTCCCGTTCCGGGGCGGGACCGGGACGCACGGTGACGCTCGCGGGCTTCCTGCTCGGCACCGTGTCGGGCAGCGGCGTGGCCACGACCGTGATGCTCGGATCGGTGTCGTGGCCGCTCCTGAAGCGCGCGGGTTACAAGCCCGAGACGGGGGGCGCGATCCTCTCTGCCGCCGGCATCGGCGCGCTGCTCTCGCCGCCGACGCTCGGCGCCGCCGCGTTCCTCATCGCGGAGTTCCTGCGGATCTCATACCTGCAGGTGCTCGTGATGGCCACCATCCCCACGATCCTGTACTACCTGTCCATCTTCCTGATGATCGAGGCGGACTCGCGGCGTCTCGGCACGCGTCCCGCGCCGGCGGATGCTCCGGGACTGTGGGAGCTGACCAGGACGTATTGGTACCATTTCTCGTCGCTCGCCGCGATCGCGGTGCTGATGGTGATGGGCCTGTCGGCATTCCGCGCCGTGTTCTGGGCGACAGCGCTCGCCTTCGCTCTCAGCTTCGTTCGCCGCGAGACGGCGCTGACGCCGCGGCGCCTGCTGACGGCGCTCCGCGCGGGCGGCTCCGGTGTTCTCGGCGTCTCTGGAACGACCGCCACGGCCGGCATCATCGTCGGGGTGGTGACGCTGACGGGCCTCGGCCTGAAGATCGCAGGCATCATTGTCTCGCTCGCGGGAGGTCATCTGTTTCTGACGGTGGCGTACTCCGCCGTCGCCGTCTGGCTCCTCGGGCTGGCCGTGCCGGTGACCGCCTCCTACATCATCGCGGCCGTGATGGTCGCCCCGGCGCTCGTGCAGGCCGGGGTGCCGGAGGTCGCCGCGCACATGTTCATCTTCTACTACGCCGTCCTCTCGGAGGTGAGTCCCCCGACGGCGCTGTCTCCGTTCGCGGCGGCCGCGATCACCGGTGGCAACCCGTTCACGACGATGATGCTGACGTGGAAGTACACGCTGCCGGCGTTTCTGGTGCCGTTCGTGTTCACGTTGAGCCGGGAAGGTCTCGGGGTGCTGCTGCAGGCGCCCGCGCGCGAGATCGTATCGGCATCGCTGACCGCAGCGATTGGTGTGGGCGCGCTGGCGGGCGGGTTCGGCGGATGGATCCGACGGGCGGCCTCAGCTCCCGAGCGCGTGGCGCTCGTCGCGAGCGGCTTGCTTCTGTTCTATGCCGCCCGATGGGCGGATGTCGCGGGCCTCACCATTACTGTCGTGGTCGTGTTCTTGCACTTTGCGAGGCAACCCAGGGTGAGTGACGTGTGAAGACCGGCGGCAAAGCAAGACTGCGCAGGCACTTGCAGCCTGGCGTCGGATATCCGGAAGCGGACGGTTCACCGCGGCCGCGTTTTTTGGGCTGTCGAAAAGTGGCACCACTGCCGAGAATTGTCCACAGATGACTGGACCCTTGCGAAGCAGGGAGAGTGCTGTCGAGGCGCCGGCGCGCCGCGCGCATCCGTCGCGCGAGGCCGGGTTCACGCTCATCGACATGCTCTTCGTGGTGGGCCTCATCGGCCTGCTCTCGTCGCTGGCGGTTCCCGGGCTGGTGCGCGCGCGAGGGGCCGCGCAAGCCACGTCGGCCATCGGGTCGCTGGGTCTCGTCAACAGCGGCGAGCTGAGCTACGCGATCACCTGCGGCCTAGGCTTCTACGCGCCGGATTTGCCGACGCTCGGCATCCCCTCGCCTGGAATGACCGAGGCCTTTCTTCCCGCCGAGCTGACCCAGGGGGCGACAGTCATCAAGAGCGGCTTCATCCTGAGCCTCGCCGGAACGGTCCATCCCAGCTCGCCCGCCACGTGCAACGGCGTCGCGCCAGGCGGCTCGTCGGCCTCGTACGCCGCCGTAGCGGACCCGATCGACCTCACTGGGCAGACCCCGCGGTTTTTCGGGACCAACAGCGACGGCCTGATCTATGAGGACGGCACGACGCTCTCCCTCACGATGCCTGAAACGGGCTCGCCTCCGAGCGGCCACCCGATAAGGTAACGGGCCCGAACCGGAGGTTTTCTGGTATCGTTAGCGCTTCCATCTGGAGGCCAGCGATGCTCAGACGCGCCACGCGTTCCGCATTCATATCGGTCGTGCTGCTTGCGGCCTTCGCCGCCCTGTCGGCCGCGCAGACGATCACCAGTCCGAAACAGCAGTTCGGGTTCACCATCGGCGATGATTACCATCTCGCCACCTACACGCAGTTCGTCGAGTACTGGCAGAAGCTCGATAAGGAATCCACCCGGATGCAGGTCATCGAGATCGGCAAGACGGAGGAGGGCCGGCCGCACCTGGCGGCGATCGTAACGGCGCCAGAGAACTTCGCGAAACTGGATCGATACAAGCAGATTGCGCAGCAGATGCACCGCGCGCGCGGCCTGACCGACGACCAGGCGCGGGCGCTCGCGAAGGAAGGCAAGGCGGTTGTCTGGATTGACGGCGGTCTGCATGCGACGGAAGTCGTCGGCGCGCACCAGTTGATGGAGACGGTGTACCAACTGGTGAGCCGGACGGACGAGGAGACGAACCGCATTCTCCGCGACGTCATCCTCATTGCCGTGCACGCGAATCCGGACGGGATGCAGATGGTCTCGAAGTGCTACATGCAGAATCCGGATCCCGCGCAGCGCCGGACCTGCAGCCCGCGGCTGTACAACAAGTACGCCGGGCACGACAACAACCGCGACCTGTACATGTCGAACGTGAAGGAATCCCAGAACATGAACAAGCTCATGTACTGGGAGTGGCTGCCGCAGATCATGTACAACCATCACCAGACCGGCCCGGCCGGCACGGTGCTCTTTTCGCCCCCCTTCCGCGATCCCTTCAACTACAACTTCGATCCGATGATCGTCACGGGCCTGGACATGGTCGGCGCGGCCATGCATCACCGCTTCCTGCAGGAAGGCAAGCCGGGCTTCACGATGCGCTCGGGCTCGTCCTACTCGACGTGGTGGAACGGCGGCCTGCGGACGACCGCGTACTTCCAGAACATCATCGGTCTCCTGACGGAGATCATCGGCAATCCGACGCCGATGGCGATCCCGCCGACGCCAGGCATGATCCTTCCGCGCGGCGACCTGCCCGCGCCGATCGAGCCGCAGCAGTGGCACTTCCGGCAGTCGATTGATTACTCGGTCACCGCGAACTACGCGGTGCTCGACCTCGCGTCGCGCTACAAGGACCAGTTCCTCTACAACATCTACAAGATGGGCGCGAACCAGATCGAACGGGGGTCGCGCGACCACTGGACCATCTCCAATGAGGATATGGTGCGGCTGCGGGCCGCCATGCCCACCCCCGCTTCCGCTCCTGCGGCAGGCGCCGGGCAGGGTGGCCGGGGCGGCCGAGGCGGCCGCGGCGCGGCTCCGGCTGCCGGTGGTGATGCGCCGGCCGGCGATACCGGCCAGGGCGGAGGCCGCGGCGGACGCGGCAGCGGGCTGACCCTCGCGACCTACAACTCGGTGTTGAAGGATCCCGCCCGCCGTGACCCGCACGTTTTCGTCATTCCTTCAGAGCAGGCTGACCCGGCCACGGCGACGAAGTTCGTCAACGCCCTTCGCTACATCGGCGTCGAGGTCTCGCAGGCGACGGCGCCGTTGAGCGCCAGCGGCAAAACGTATCCCGCGGGCTCGTACGTCGTGAAGACGGCGCAAGCCGGGCGCGCGCACGTGCTCGACATGTTCGAGCCGCAGGATCATCCGAACGACATGGACGAGCGCGGGATCCCGCGGCGTCCGTACGACAACGCCGGGTGGACGCTCGCGTACCAGATGGGCGTGAAGTTCGATCGGCTGTTCGACGATGTGAACGGACCGCTCAAGGAGATTACGGGCCTCGCCACTCCGATCCCGGGCGCGATTACCGGGACTGCGACCGCGGGCTATCTCCTGTCGCCGTCGATCAACGACTCCTTCACCATCGCCAACCGCGTGCTGAAGGCGAACGGCGACGTGTATCGCCTCGGCCCCCTCAACGCGGTCGGCAAGACGTATCCGGCCGGCTCGTTGTACGTGCCTGCCACGGCGATCTCGACGCCCATCGTGCAGAAGGGCGCGCAGGATCTCGGCGTGAACGTGGAACGCTTCGTGACAGCCGTTGGTGGCGCGACCAAGCTTGCCGTCCGGCGGATCGCGCTCTGGGACTCGCCGACCGGCTCGATGCCATCCGGGTGGACACGGTTCCTGCTGGAACGCTTCGAGTTCCCGTTCACCGTCGTGTGCGGCGCCGGGTTCGATGACGCGAACCTGCGCGCGAAGTACGACGTCATCGTGATGCCGTCCGGCGCGGCGTTCCGCGCGGGCGGCGGCGGAGGCCGCGGTGGTGGCGGCGGCGACGAGCCACCCGCGACACCCGGTGCTCCTGCGGCCGCGACCGCCGCGCGGTCGAGCGATCCCGATCTCCGGAGCCTGTGCGAGGTCACCTCGGGCACGGGCACCGGCGCGACGGCGGACGCGAACGTGAAGAAGTTCGTCGAGTCCGGCGGCACCGTCATCGCGGCGGGAAACGCCGCGCGCGCGATCGCCGACACGCTCGGCCTTCCGGTCACCGACTACCTCGTCGAACGTCAGCCCGGCGAGGAGGACCGTCACCTCGGCTCTGACAAGTTCTATGTGCCGGGCTCCATCCTGCGTGTCGCGGTTGACCCCGGCGCGCCTTCGGCGGCGGGCGCCGAGGATCATATCGACGTCTTCTTCAACAACAGCCCGGTGTTCCGCCTGGCGCCGAACGCCGCGGGACGCGGGATACGTCCGGTAATGTGGTTCGACTCCGATCGCCCGCTCCGCAGCGGGTGGGCGTGGGGACAGAATTACCTCGAGGGCGGCACGACCGCGTTCGAGGCCTCGGTGGGACAGGGCACCGTCTACGCGTTCGGCCCGGAGATCACCTTCCGCGGGCAGCCGCACGGCACCTTCAAGTTCCTGTTCAACGGGATCTATCTGGCAGGGAAGAGCGGGGCCGGGGGAACGCAGTAACGTAGAACGTAGAAGGTAGAACGTAGAAAAGGGGCCGGTGCGAGATCGCGCCGGCCCCCGTTTGTTTCTAGCGGCGGCGGGTCTTGCGGCCAGCGGCCTTCTTCGCCGCGGCCTTCTTCGCGGGCTTCCGCGCGGCCGTCTTCTTTGCCGCGCTCTTCTTCGCGCCTTTGCGCTTCGGCGCGGCCTTGCGCGCCGGCGCCGCCGCCTTCGCGCCGCGTCCCTTGGCCGGCTTCGTGCGGGCCTTCTTCGCCGCCTTCCGCGCGCTGCGCGCGGTCACCTTCACGATCCGCTTCCCAACGCGGGCGGCGCGTTCCGCCGTACGCTGCACCGCGGGCGTCGCGGCGCGCGTGGCCGCAGCGGTCGCGTCGGTCGCCGCTGTCATCGCGGCGGTCGCCGCCGACGTCGCGGACTCGGCGGCGGCGGTCGCCATGCCCGCGGCGGTCTGCGCGCCCTGCATCACCGCGCGCGCGGCGCTGCCAAGCGTGCTGCCAATGGTTTCGGCCGCTTGCGTCAGGACGCTGTCGGCGTCGGTCGTCTTGTGTTCGTCAGCCATCGCTTCTCCTTAGTCTCCTCGCGAGAATGAGTCCCGTTTACCGCCCGGAGCCGGATCGCGCCGGGGCCGGCGGTGCCGGCATGTTCTCCTTGCTGAACCGCGGCAGCATCTCGTCACGCATCGCCAGGTGGTAGACCGCCGCCGCGATCGAGATCGCCGACTTCTTCGCGTCCTCCTCGATGATCCGCTCGTACGTGTCGAGCGACGTGTGCCACGTATACGTGCCGTACTCGATTGGATCCTGGCCCAGCCCGATTCCGGGCAGGCCGGCCGCGTTGAACGACGTGCTGTCGGTGCCCCCCGACCGCCGGCTGGTCGTCGCCAGGGCCCCTTCCATGCCGAGATCCTCGAACGGCGCGAACACGTCGCGCAGGACGGCGGCGGCGTCCGCCGGGCCGAACACGCTGGCGCCGCGGATCCGTCCCGTTCCGGAATCCACGTTGAAGTAGCCCGCGAAGGTCGCGAACTCCGGCTTCTGGCTCTCGTACGTGCCGAAGTGCTGCGCCACGTAGGCCTTGGAGCCGAGCAGCCCCTGCTCCTCGCCGCCCCACAGGGCCACGCGGATCGTGCGCCGCGGCGTGACCCCAATCGCCTTCAGGATCCGCGCGGCCTCCATCATGATCGCGGAGCCGATGGCGTTGTCGGTCGCGCCCGTGGCCGCGTGCCACGAATCGAGGTGGCCGCCGAGCATCACCACTTCGCCTTTCTTGTCCGTGCCCGGGATCTCCGCGATCGTGTTGTACGACGTCGTCCCCTCGGGGTACGTGCGATTGACGATCGTGAATTCGAGCGTGACGGGGGCGCCATCCGCCAGCAGCCGCGAGAGGCGGCCATAGTCCTCGTTGCGCAGGATGACGGTCGGCACCGCCTTCGTCACGTCGTAGGTGCGGTTCTGGAACGCGCGGATCTGGCCGTGGTCGCGCCCGGCATCGTTCACGCGCACGAGCGCACCCGCCTCGACGAGCATCGCGTCCACGCGCTCGTTGACGACGTTGGGAGCCAGGCGACCCGCGGGAATCGGCTGCGCCGGTCCGCGCGCGTACGCGGGCGGCCCTTGCGGCGTCGCCGGCGACGCCGGATCGTACTGCCGACGGAGCTCGTCGGTGTCGCGCCGCAGCGGCGATTTCGCGATCGTAACCGGCACCATCGTGTGGGCGCCGACCAGGACGATCTTGCCTGCGACCCTGGCTTTCGTCGCCGCCACCCACGCGTCCAGCTCGCCTTCGGTCGGCTGAGACGGCACGACGATCTGCACGGCGTCGCTTGTGGCCGTTCCCTTTGTGGACGGCGTCCAGCCCAGCACTTCGCCGACGAGGCTGTCCTTGACGGGGGAGACGACGAAACCGGAGAACCGTTCGTTGAGCCAGCCCGGATGTCCGAAGTCCCATGGCTCGAGATGCCCGTTCTCGAAGCCCCAGTCGGTCATCTGCTTGACGGCCCATTCGGCCGCCGCCTTGTGGTTCGGCGATCCGGTCAGCCTCGGACCATACACATCCGTCAGATAGTGCATCGTCTTCATGATCTGCGAGTGCTGGCGCGCTTCCGCGCGGATCTTCGCGTTCATTTCATGGTCGATACGTTCGGGGGTGCCAGCCGGCGCGGCAACCGCGACGGCAACGATGAGTGCGGCAGTGGTGGTTTTCAGCATGAAGGACCTTTAGAACATATGACGCCCGCGCGGCTCACGGCAGGCCTGAAGGCCTGCGCAACATGTGGCCCGCGCGGCTCACGACAGGCCTGGAGGCCTTCGCAACATGTGGCCCGCGCGGCTCACGACAGGCCTGAAGGCCTGCGCCACATGTGGCCTGGGCTTGTTGCGCAGCCCTTCAGGGCTGCCGGGCGAATAGTAGCAGACCGCCCGCCAAACGGCGCACTCAATGTACAGTGTGAGACAGCTTTATGCGCGTGGTGGTTGTCCTCGCCGGGCTGCTGATATTCGCCCATCCGGGGTGGACGCAGGTCCGGTTCGACGAGAGAGTGGACGTCGCGCGCGTGCTCGTCGACGCGAGGGTGGTCGACAGTCGCGGCCGCCCCTGCCGTGGCCTGGACGCGGCGGATTTCCGCGTCGAAATCGATGGCAGGCCGGCGCGCCTGCAGTCGGCGACGTGGATAGGCCTGCCCGCGCCGGCGGGCGGCGATGGAAGCGACGAACCGACCGCGGCACCTCAGCCGCGGGTGGGCCCTGCCGGGCGCCGTATTGTCTTCTTCGTCCAGTGGAGCCTGGAGCCGTCGCGCATCACGGGGATGCTGCAGATGCTCCGCGAGTCGGCCCGGTTCGTCGAGCGGCTTCAACCGGACGATCGCGCCGCCATCATGGTGTTCGACTACCACCTGCGCGTTCGCCAGGACTTTACGGGCGACCGGGCACGGCTCCGCGCCGCCCTGTATGGCGGAATCCTCTCCGATGCTCCCCGCACAACGCCCACAGATGGGGTCTCAATAAGGGCGCACCTCGATCCCGGGAAGGCGGCGCGGGCGGCAACGCCGGAGAAGGCGCTCGCGGTTCTTGCTGACGCGCTGCGGCCTGTCGAAGGGGCGAAGGACCTGGTCCTGCTGGGTCACGGGTTTGGACAGTACCGGCCGGTCATCGGATCGCTCGTGGGCACCGCCACGCTCGATCGTGATTACGACGCGGCGCGGGAAGCGTTGGTGCGCGCGCGTGTGACGGTTTTCGCGCTCGACGTCACCGACGCGGACCAGCACACGCTCGAAACAGCGCTCATGACCGCGGCCGACGACACCGGCGGCTTCTATCAGAAGGCGCACCAGTTCCAGGACCTCGCGATGGACCGCCTCGAGGGCGCGCTCCAGGGATACTACATGCTCGCGGTCGAACGGCCCGCGCGCAGGCGCGGGCGCCACACGATCAGCGTACACGTGAACAGGAAGGGAACGGACGTGCGGGCGCGCCGGTGCTACGTTGACTGAGATCCATACCTATCGCCAGCCGGTGCTCGACGAGCTCGCCCGCCACGGCCTGAAGCCGCTCCCGACGACCTCCCCCCAGGAGCTGCGGGACGTCGTCCGCGATCTTTACAAGTACGAGATCCGGCGGCTGAAAGGGGAGCTGCTCGCGCGGCGTTTTCCGCGCTCCCACTATGCCGGCCACGTGATCGAGCTCAGGAAGCGGTACCGCCTGCTCTCGATCCCCATGGAGCTGTGGACCGTATGAAGGACTTCGAGAAGCTCGGACTGTTCTACCTCGGCCGCGAACGTAGAATGTAGAATGCGTCGCCTGAGCGCAGCCGCTCTCTGCATCGCTTTTCTTGTCTCGGCGGCTGCCTGCGGCGGCTCGGATGTCCCGCCGTCCGCCGCGCGCGCCACCGGGACCCAGGTGCGGGAGCTGCACCCGGCTCCCGGCGAGCTGGCGCTGCCGCTCAAAGCCGGCTCCATTCGATTTGCGGTCATCGGCGACTCCGGGCGCGGAGATGCCGCGCAGCGTGAGGTTGCGGCGCAGATGGTCGCGTGGCGCGCGAAGTTCCCATTCGACTTCGCGATCATGCTGGGCGACAACATCTACCCTCCGCACACCCCGTCGGATTACGTCACGAAGTTCGAGGAGCCCTACAAGGCGCTCCTCGATGCGGGGGTGACCTTCCAGGCCGCCATCGGCAATCACGACGAGCCGAGTGCGCTCAATTACGCGAATTTCAACATGAAAGGGGAGAGGTACTACACGTTCCGCAAGTCCGAGCAGCGCCTCGCGGGCCTCACCGGAGCGGCGGCCCGCTTCTTCGTCCTCGACAGCCGCTCGTTCGATCCGGTGCAACTCGACTGGTTGCGCGCGCAGCTGGCGGCCTCGGGCAGCAACTGGAAGATCTGCTACTTCCATCATCCGCTCTACACGTCGGGACGGTACGCCGCGGCGGCGCGCACGCTGCGTTCGGCGCTCGAGCCGATCCTGCTTGCCGGCGATGTCGACGTGGTCCTCAGCGGCCACGAGCACTTCTACGAACGGCTCGTGCCCCAGCACGGCATCTCGTATTTCATCTCGGGCGGCGCCGGGTCGCTGCGCCGCGGCGATATCCGGCGGCCGTCGGCCATCATGGCGCGCGGGTTCGATACCGACTACCACTTCCTGCTGATGGAGATCTCGGGCGACGAGCTGTACTTCCAGGCGATAAGCCGGGCGGGAGAGACGATCGATGCCGGGGTCGTCACGCGAAAACCCGAGTAATCACAGAAGCAGGGAAGGAGGGGAGGCCCCTCTTTCAGACTTGACAGAAGGAGGAAAGAACGGGAGGCTACCTTCAAGGAGCCTGCGGACATGGGCCGCCGTCCGCGATCTGGCGGATCTTGTTCCGGAACGCCTCCACCCACGGTGCGGCGCTCCGTGTCTCCGCGCTGATCTCGTCGTACTCGATGACGCGTGACGCGGTGAACAGGTCGGTGAGCTGCCCGCTCGAGAGCTGTTCGAGCAGCCCCGTCAGCATCTGACGTCCTGCCTCGGAGATGCGCCGATCTGGAAACGTGGCGCCGCCGTACGGCAGGCTCTTCATGCTGACGGTGCAGGTCGCGCGATCGGCCCACACGGGCGTGCGGCGCCAGTTGGGCAGGTCGAGTTTGACGGGCCCGAACGTCGCGCCGAGATCCTGCACGAAGGCGAACGGCTTCGTGCATCCGCCGCCGGCACGATCGCCGCCGGGAAGACACACGAGCCGCTGGTTCGCTGCCTTGTTGTCCCAGTGCGACAGAAAGACCGCCATGAGCCGCAGCGCGTCCACTTCCGCGCGCGACGAGCCGCCCGCGGCCGGATCGATGCGATCGAGCTCATACCACGCCCAGCCCGGGTTCTCGGCCGTCTCGATCTTGCGTCCGTCGAAGTGCCGTTCGACCACCGTCGGATCGAACGTGGCGCTGCGGCCGTAGTCGATCGGTCCGGCGAAGCAGGCGGCCAGCAGGCCCGTCCGGTCGTAGCACTTCAGGGATTCGAAGGGAAAGGCAGGGCAGCCGGCGCACCGCACGCGGCGGACGACGTACATGCGATCGGCGCCGAAGCCGAGCGCGGTCAACAGGCGGGTCGCCGCGACTTCCGCGTGCAGCTCAGGGTTGTTGCCGCCGTACTTGATCTTGACGAGGTCGCCGTCGGGCAGCTTGCATTCGAACTTCGGCGTGGTGCCGCTCGTTCTCGTGAGTTCGAAGCGGCAGTCGAGATCGTCGTCGGGTCTGAGGGCGCGCGGCCCGGCGGGGTTGCCCGCGAAATCGACCCGCGCGATGGGCGTGGCGGGTGGACGCCACACGCGCGCCGATCGAAGCGCCTCGTCGCGCAGCGATATCGCACGGCTGTCCGCGACGTGCGCGACAGGCGCCCCGCGATTACAGGCGGTTGCCAGCGCGGTCGCGGCGAGGAACACAGCGGCACGGCGGCTCATCGGCTTCCGCCTCCGCAGTGCAAAGGCGGGGCCAATCGTTCATGTTATCGTGATGCCTCATGTCCCCGCGTGTGCTCCCTGTCAGTGCAGTGCTGCTCGCTGCGGTCCTTGTCAGCTCCTGCTCCACGAAGCGCATCGGCATCAGCCGCATGGCTGACGCGGTATCGTCCACAGCCAGCGCGTATGCGCGCGACGACGACCCGGAGTTCGTGCGGCTGGCGGCCCCGTCGACGCTGAAGATGGTGGAGATGCTGCTCGACGGCCAGCCGCGGCACCGGGGCCTGCTCATGACGGCGTGCAGCGGCTTCGCGCAGTACGCGTACGGGTTCCTGCAAGTCGAGTCCGAGAAGCGCGCGCGTGACAATCCGGAGGAATCACGCGATCTGCGCGACCGGGCGATCCACATGTACGATCGCGCGCGCGGCTACTGTCTCCGCGGGCTCGATGCCGCGCATCCGGGCCTCAGCGCCGCGCTCGCCCGCGATCCGCAGACGGCGCTCGCGGCCGCAACCCAGGCTGATGTGCCCGCGTTGTACTGGACGGGAATCGCGTGGGGCGGAGCCCTGTCGCTCTCGGACAATCTGCTGGCGCGGGTGGGCGAGCTGGTCGCGGTGCGCACGCTTCTCGGGCGGGCGCTGGCGCTCGACGAGACGTGGGAGGACGGCGCCATCCACGAAACCCTGATTGTCTTCGACGGCATGCCTGTGCTGCTCGGAGGCTCGGCGTCACGCGCCCGTGCGCATTTCGATCGCGCCGTGGCGCTGTCGAACGGCGAGTCGGCGTTCGCGTACGTCACGCTCGCGACGAGCGTCGCGCTGCGCGCCAAGGACAGGCAGGAGTTCGAGCGCCTGCTCGGCGCGGCGCTCGCGATAGACCCCTCGCGCCGGCCGCGCATCCGCCTGGCGAACCTGATCGCGCAGGCGTACGCCCGCGCGCTGCTGAAAGACGCCGACAGATTGTTTCGGTAGCGCAGCCCTTCAGGGCTGCCGAACGTCAGTGCTGACCGCGGCCGGCCGAACTGATGCGGCGCGCCGCAAGACTGACCGGGCGTCCGTTGATGCTCTCGTACTCGTACTGGACGTCCAGTTGCGAGACCCCGGCGAACTTGACCTTGGCCGTCGACTCGGTCGCGATCGGCACGCGGACGCCGTCGAGCCGCGCGTAATGGCGGATGACGTTGACGAGGCTCGTCCAGAACGACGGGTTCTTCGACAGCCGTCCCTCGACGCGCAGCAATTCCCCACCGTCGCGGCTGAGCACCATCCGGCCGTCCAGCAGCAGAACGTCCTTGCGCTTCGGGCGGATCGAGACGTACTTCTCGTCGGGCCCGTCGATGACGGTGTTGCTGAACACGTAATTGTCCGCGGTCAGCCCGGCCTTCGCGCACTCGCCCGCCGCGACGAGCTCCTGCTCGCGCTTGAGCATCGCCTTCAGCACCTTGCCTCGGATGTAGTCGGATCCGCGCTCCGACACGACGTCGTAGCGGAACTTGCCGGCCTCCAGTTCCGTCCAGGCTTCCATCCAGGCTTCCTGGTTGAACCGATCGCTGTGGGCGTGCATGCGCCGGTAGGCGCGGTACTGCGTCAGCGGCTCTTCATGCGTGGGGGTGGAGACGCGCGCGGCTGCCGCGGGCGCGTCGCGCGCGACGAGTGGAGGTCCCGCAATCGCGAGGCCGACGACTGTGAAGCTGGCGGCACAGAGGGTACGGAGCCGCACCATCTTGCGGCGCGCGTCGATCCTTCTCAGCCGGCCGGCGGACCCTCCCTGGTGCATTCCACGCTCCGGCGATCACCTGTCGCAAGAAGCGTGCTCACGACCAGCCCGGGCATTGGAAGCTCAACCGTTCGGTGGGGTATAGTCGCCCGAGAGGCGAAAACGCTATGGCATTGCTGCGATCGCGCACCGACACGGTGCTCGGCGGTGTGTGCGGGGGGATCGCCAAGTCCCTCGGCTGGGACACGACCACCGTCCGGATCCTCTATGTGATCGTGTCGATCCTTTCGGTGGCCTTCCCGGGAACGCTCGTCTACATCATTCTGTGGATCGTGATGCCCCAGGAGCCGTAGGGCTCCTCGGGCTGCGCTCATCTCGATCAGATTCCCGGTAGCGCAGCCCTTCCGCCTTCGCGCGCAGCGCTTCGGCGAGACTCGCCGTAGCCTGGCGCAGGCGGTCAGGGCTGCCACTGTCATCGCGGAATGGTGACAATACGTCTGTAGCGAATGGTCGCGCCTTTTTGTTTCACCGCCACGCGAATGAAGTGGTCCTTTCCGTCGTGATCCTCCGGCTCAGCCCGGACGGCCAGCACATAAGCGGCTGACGTCTCGCGGAGTGCACGGTCGACAAACGGATCGGAGTCCACTTCGACCTGAAAGAAGCCCCCGCCGCCGCTGTCAGCGAACTTTTCGAGTCCGTAGCCGAACAGGGAGATGTCGTCGAAGATCGAGGAGTTCTTCTTCCCGTACTCTGGTGAAAAGTACCTGAGGAAGTGGATGTTCATGTAGAGGACATACAGATTGACGTTCGCCGCCGCGGCGCGGCGCCCGATGCGGGTGGTCTCGGCGTCGAGAGCCAACCTGCCGCCCGATCGATTTGACATGGGGAGACCAGCGCTGATCAGCATGAGCGTCTTGCGCCCCGGCAGCGGCGTCATCGCGTCCAGGACTCCGTCGATGCCGGCAACCGCCAGTATGGCCTGTTGTTCGAGGATATCAGCGATGGCGCCGCCTTCCTGCATCACCTGCTGGGGGCAGACCGGATCGAGACGATCCTTGCACTCGCGGCCGATGATCTCCTTCGTCGTGACGGATTCTCGCGACTTCAGGACGACCGCATCGGCCGCCGACAGATTGAACCGGGACGAGAGCGCCTCGACGCGAAGACCGGAAACGCTCTCGAGTGCCTCACGGACGGGGCTGCGATCGCGCGTCGGCGCGATTTCTATCGATCCCGGAAACGCGATCAGTCCCAGATAGTCCTCCGGGGCGACGCGATCGACCACGCGTGTCGCGGCCTCTCGCGCGGAGGCACGCGCCGAAGACGGAAAGCTCGCCTGATCGATCGCGAGCACGATGATGCGTCCGTTCCTGGCTTGCGGGGATTCTGGCCGGATCGCTCGTCGGCCAACGTCCGAAGATGATTCGGTGGCTCGCGAGAACTCGGCCGACACAACAGGGCGGCGCCGACCGTCGATGAAGACTTCGAACTGGTCGGCCTTCAGGCCCTGGATGGGGGTGCCGTCCTTTGCCACGACCTGCGTGTCGATCAGGACGATCTCGGTTGACGTGCGAAAGGTCGGCGGCTGCTGGGAAGGATTCTGACGAACAGCGGCGACGATCGCGGGGAGTATCGCCAGCCCAAGCGCCGTCGCACCGACGATCTTCGTCATGCTCGCCCAACCCTCCGCCATTACCAATCAGCGGATGATGATCTTCGTGTTGACCGAGAATCTCTTGAAATCGGTATATGTGGCGTCGCCCTCTAGAACGGTCGTACTGCCCCGAGACTTGCCCGTCAGTTCGACGTCGAGTGCGCCAGTCGTTTGGGACCCCTGCGCCTCGTACGACTCCCTCATATGGGTCGGGACCCACAGCGAAAGTTCCTCCTGCCTGGCGTAACTCGTCGTGAGCACGCCCGCAACGCCCAGGGAACTGATTCTGAGTTCTGTCCGCACGATCGTCCCGGTTTCTGGCACGACCCAAAAACGTCCGGCCGCCGCTGCATTGTCTTTCGTGACGATCATCCGCGGCGTCGCCGTTTCCTCAAACCAGAGTTCGAGTGTCTCGAGGCCTTCAATCGCGCGGGCGTCGCCAAGCCGGAAAACCGAGCGCGACTGGTTCTCCACACGGATGAAGTCCAGCGCCTGTGTTGGCGTATTCAATGTGCGCGTGATCGGACCCAGATTGTACCGGGCGCCTTCGTCCACGATGCGCTTCGCTTGCAGTCCCAGGTTGGACGTCGGCTTCATGAACAGCGCCGCCAGGCGGTCCCCCCGGTCGGCGAGCGCGTTGCCATCGACTTCGTGCACATCTCGAAACAGGACCCACGCCGCGTCGTCCAAGGCAACCAGCGCGACTTCCGATCGAAGGTCTCGCGTATCCAACCGACCCTCGACACGAGCGCGCTGCACGTAGTGCTCTCGAGACAGCACCGCCGAAAACGATTGTTCGTACTCGTGAACGTAGCGGCCAGCAGATTTGAGGAGATCCGCCAGCCGATCTTCGCGTTGCGCAGTCGGCTGACCGGCAGACGCCGCTGCAAGGCCGGCGCAGGCGATCGCAGGCAATCGGCAGAACAACGCCATGTACCGGCTCCTGATGAACGCGCGCGGTGCCAGCGGGTCGTGGACCGAGACGGTTTAGCACACTAACTGCTGGGGTTCAATGCGCGCGTTCGTGTGGGTAGTAGACGCGGGGCTGACGCACATCCAGTCCTGCCAAGCCGACTGTCACGATCAACAGACGGGTCGCGAACCCTGCGTGAGTCACCATGACTTAACGTCAACCCGATCAACTGCCAAGTTCGGGTTGCTGAATGAGAGGCGAACTTCCATTCCCCCGGTCGGCAGCCGCCGTATCTGCGTGGGCCGCACAGCGCGGGCTGGCTCTTCCCCCGTTGCTGTTTGCGAGACCAACAGTGAAACGTCCAAGGGTTTGTGGACTATTCGGCTGACTCGCCCATTGGGCAGGAATTCTGCCGCTACGACGGCGACTTTCCCGTCAGCATAATCGACGAACGCGAGCACACCCGTTGCGACTCAGACAAGGTCGGACTGCCGGGCGTGTCTTGCATTGTCCTGTGGATAGAACTGTTGCCCCGGGGTGTCGCCGTCTACGTCACCTTCTGTGACGTCATAGATGCTGTACCGCGTGACCGGATGGAGTTCACCTCTCGGCATGAGGTGCTGATAGGCGATCAAGCGACCATCCTTCGATACCGCTGCCGTATCCGCCAGGAACGGCCGCGTCGTGTTGCCCTGGTGGTCGGCGACAATGACAATGACGCCGTTGTTCGTATCCCCGATTATCACGGCGCGTCGCTTGCCGGCGACAGGCCGCACCTCGAGCGGCCGAATCACGCGTGAATCGAGAACCGACTCATGCGATGTCTGAGTGTCGGGGTCTGTGACGGTCGCCACCCAAACGCGCCCTTTCGGCCCTATGCGCGACGCGATCTTGATATCGATGGCCATTGGTTGCTGCGCCGCCCCGATTGGTACATCTGCAGCGCTGATAGCAGCCACAAAGGCGACCCCCACGAGCGTTATGTGTTGTTTTCGCATTGAGCACCTCTTAGCCGTCGTGGTAGTGGGTCGATCCACTACCGTTCGTGTGAACCTGTCGTCTCCGGCCGGGCGTCTTCACGTCCGCGCCGTCCGCGCCACGCAAGTGACGCGGCGATCGCCGCGACGACGATGGCGTATTCAGCGATCATCACCCCGGCGGGCACCCTCCACCGTCCACCGTGCCGCGATAGTTCCCAGACTGTGTAGACAGGCAGCGCGCTGAAGGTCCACGCGATGAGCGGCGCGGCCGCCGCGGTGAACAGGAACGGCGTGAAGTAGAGCAGGTACCATGGATAGATCACCGGCGCCCAGGCCAGCGCGATCGCCATCGGCCAGGCCCACGCGGCCGGCTCGCTGACGGGCCACTTCCACCTGGCCCACGCCGCCACCAGCAGCCCCAGCACAACCGCGACGGCCGCCGCGGCAGATGGGGAGCTCAGCCCGGCGATCGCCCTGAACAGCGGTCCGTTGAACCTGATGTGCTGCACGACGTTCGGGACCGCGCCGAGCGGCACGCCCGAGCCCTCGCGGAATGGCGCGTAAAGCAGCGCGAACACGACAGCCGCCACCAAGGCATCGCGCGGACGCACGCGTTTCCAGAACAGCGGCAGCAGCACGATCGGCAGCAGCTTGGTCGCGACGGCCAGCACGAAGGCGAGCGAGGCGAGCAGCGTCCGCCGCCGAGTCAGCCAGAAGGCCGACGCGACGATCCACAGCGCGCCGAGCGCGTCGATGTGACCGCTGTGCGCCACCTCGAGCACGACGAGCGGGTTCCACGCGTACGCGAGGGCCAGCCATTCGTTCCGGCCTGTGACGACCAGCCAGCGCCAGAGGACGAGAATCGTCAGGAGATCGCAGCCAACCAGCGCGAGCTTCATCGCCCGCGACGAGTCGTGAATCGTGACGACCAGCCGGAAAAACAACTGCGCGCCGGGCGGATAGGGCGTGTGCGCCCGCCCGCTTGGCATTTGGCTTGTTTCATGCGTGTGAGTGGCTGTCATGGCCGGGTCCGCCGGGACGACGGTGTAGGGGTTGTAGCCCAGCCGTTGGACGCGTCCGTCCCACAGGTACCGCACCATGTCGTTGTCGGCATTGACGCGGGGCGCCGCGAGCGGAACGCGGAACGCGACGGCCAGCGCAAGGGCGGCGAGCAACAGCCGCCTGGATGCGGTCGGTACGTTCCAGACGCGGACAAGGATTACGACGTACGCGGCGCCGACGAGCGCCGCGAGGGCGAAGAAGAGGGGCGAGCCGAGGGGAGTCTGCGTGACCGCCAGCGCGATCGTGGAGGCCAGGAACAGCGCGCCGGTCGAGACGACGTAGATGGACAACGATTTCATGAATATGCGATCGGGAGATTATAAGTGAGGTCGTCCACCGGACGCGTGAGCTCGATTTTCGTCGCCGCCCTGATCGTCGCGGGCTCCGCGGCCGCTCAGGAGCGACCGCAGCCCTCCGACGAGCAGAGGCAGCGGGAGAACGTGACGGCGCCACCCGAAGAGCCCGGCTGGTTCGAGCGCAGGATCCGATCGTTGAGCAAGCCGTCGGGCAGCCGTACAGGGTTCTTTGTCGCGTTCGGCGGGATCAAGACCGGCTCGGGCGTCGCGCTCGGGCCCGGCTTCCGCCTCGTGAGCCCCAGCGGAGCGATGCTCGAGTCGAAGGCGGGCTACTCCGTGCGCAACTTCAAGCTCGCGCAGGTCGCCGTCACGTCACGGCCGCTCGGTCCGCATGCGCTGACCTTCGGCGCCAGGGCCCGCTGGCAGGATGCGCCGCTGCTCCCGGTCCACGCCCTCGGAAACGTGTCCGACCGCACGCGGGGAGACTACGCCGAAAGGAAGACCGAAGCGAGCATCAATGCGTCGATGGACCCGTGGCGGTTGAGGCTGGACGCATCAGCCGGCTTCGAGCGTTTCGATACCGGGCCGTCGCATTCCAGGAACCCGCCGCTCGACGCTGTCTTCCCCAATATCCCCGGGTTGTACGCGAATCCGGATTACCTGCACGGAGCCGCAGGCCTTGCCTTCGACACGCGCGACGGGGAGAGTTACGCGCGTCGCGGATCGCGCCTGGGCGTGTCGCTGCACCGGTACCACCAGCAGAACGCCGGCTCGTTGTCGTTCGATCGCGCCGATCTGGAGGGCGAGCGATACCTGCCGTTCGACCGGCTGCACGCGGTGGTGTTCCTCGGCGCGCGCGCCTCGTTCACGTCTCCGCGGCCCGGAAACGGCGTGCCGTTCTTCCTGATGCCGACGCTCGGCGGCGGCAGCGCGCTGCGGGGCTACAGCAACTATCGATTCCGCGATCGGCACGCGCTGCTGTTGACGGGCGAGTACCGATGGCTCGCCGGCCGCTCCATCGACGTCGCCGTGTTCTACGACGCAGGGAAAGTGGCCGCCACGCGCGCGGGCCTGAATCTGCGCGGGCTCCATCGCGACGTTGGCGTCGGCGTGCGGCTGCACGGCGCGAAGACGACGGCCCTCCGGCTCGAGGTGGCGCGCGGCACGGAGGGGCTGCGGGTGGTTCTCGCCTTCGGGAAATAGCAGGCAGCGGGCGGCAGGCGGCAGGCAGTGGATCACACTGCGAAAAGCAGGCAGCTGGCAGCTGGCAGCAGGCAGTGGATCACACTGCGAAAAGCAGGCAGTAGGCAGCAGGCAGTAGGCAGGAAAACAGCAGGCAGCTGGCAGCAGACAGTGAGCCGCGCTGTCCAGCTGTTTCAGCGTGTCAGCGTGATTCACTGCCAGCTGCGTGCTGCCCGCTGCCAGCTATCTTGAGGCAGTCGTCTGCCGCCTCAGCGCCTCGGCCAGTTCCACCAGGCGCACGAACTCGGCGCGATACCCGTCCGGATCCGCGCCACGGAATTTTTGCGCAAGGGCCACGGCGTCGCTGAAGGTGGCCGATCCGCGATGCTCGGACTTGCGAAGGAGCATGCCGAACTCCGCGACGGCCGCCGCGAACCCGACGTTCGGCGACAGTTCCCCCGCGCGGTTCTTGAGCGGTACGGAGATCAGCTTGCTCGTGTCGCCGTCCGGCGCCTTGTAGCGGAGCTTGACGGTCATCAGTTCGTCGCGCGCGATCCCGTCCTGGGGCCGCGGCGCGGGACGCTGGTACTTCAATGGATCGACACCGGGCACGTCGAGCGGCACACCAATCGGCACGATCTCGTAGAGCGCCGTGACGGTGTGTCCGGCGCCGATCTCCCCGGCGTCCTTGCGATCGTTGTTGAAATCCTCGTTCCGCAGCACGCGGTTCTCGTACCCGATCAGCCGGTAGCCGGCGACGTTCACGGGATTGAACTCGACCTGGATCTTCACGTCCTTCGCAACCGTCACCAGCGTCGCGCCCGCCTCGTGCACCAGCACTTTGCGCGCCTCGTGCAGCGAATCGAGGTAGGCATAGTTGCCGTTCCCCTTGTCCGCCAGCTTCTCCATCGTCGAATCCTTGACGTTGCCCGTGCCGACGCCGAGGACCGACAGGAAGATGCCGCTTTCGCGCTTCTCCTCGATGAGGCGGGTCAGATCTCCCTGGTTGGTGACGCCGACGTTGAAGTCGCCGTCGGTCGCGAGGATGACGCGGTTGATCCCCTTCTTGACGAACTGTTCCTGCGCGATCTGATAGGCGAGTGTGATGCCCGCGCCGCCGTTGGTCGAGCCACCGGCCTCGAGCCGCGCGATCGCTTCGTGGATGCGGTCCTTGCGATCCCCGGTCGTCGACGGCAGCACGACACCGCTCGCGCCCGCGTAGACGACAATCGCGATCCGGTCGCGTTCGGTGAGCGTGTCCACGAGCATCCGCATCGCGGTTTTCACGAGCGGCAGTTTGTCGGACGGCATCATCGAGCCGGACACATCCAGCAGGAACACGAGATTGCGCGCGGGCATCGATTCAGTGTCGATGGGTTTCGCCTGGAGCCCGATGAGCGCGAGCTTGTGCTTGCCGTTCCACGGGCACGGTGCCAGCTCGGTCGTGACAGAGAACGGGACCGCGCCGGACGGCCGGGGATACTCGAACCGGAAGTAGTTGATCAGCTCTTCGATCCGCACCGCGTCGGGAGGGGGGAGCGCGCCGGTGTTGAGGAACCGCCGCACGTTGGCGTACGAAGCGGTGTCCACGTCTATCGAGAACGTCGAGAGCGGATCCTGCGTGACCAGCCGGAACGGATTGTCCTCGATGCGATCGTACGCTTCGGTATTGAACTGGCCGCCGCGCCGGATTCCCGGGCTGACTGATCCCGGCGGTGGCGGCGGCGGGGGAGCTCCAGCAAGTCCGCCCACAACCCCGCCGACGACGCCCCCGGCAACCGCCGAGATTCTCCCTCCGACGATCGGACTGGCGTTGCCCACCGTGACCGTCTCGGCCACGCCGGCGATCTGCAGCGTCAGCGACACCGCGGAGGTGCCTTCACGGACCGTCACGCGCCTGGTGAGTCGAGAGAATCCGGCCAGGGCCGCCGTGAGGTCATACGCCCCGGCAGGGACGTTCTGGAACGTGAACTCCCCCTTGACGTCCGTGACTGTCGTCAGCGGGCTTCGAGCGCCGTTGGTCGGACTCAGAGTCACGGTGACGCCGGGCAGCACTGCGCCGGCCGCATCCTTGACCACGCCGGTGAGCGTGCCGGCACCTTTTTGTGCCGAAGGAGAAGCAGCGAGGGCCAGACACACGACAGTAGCAAGCGCGAGGGCACGCATGGGGTCCTCCTGGCGGAAAGCACAAACAAGGGTGAAGCCGCCCTTCACTCTTACGTGAGTTTAGACACCGGCAGGCGTGTTTCGGTCGGGCTGGCCAGGGAACGAGCGCCGCACGTCGTGGCTTCAGAGATCCTCGACGCGGCCGTCATTGGGCTCATCAGTGCCTCGAGGAGGGCAGCCGGAGCGTGATCATCATCAATTACTCTTGCCGGCCGTGACAGGAATCCCATGTCGCACGAGCATCGCCAGCGCGTCTCGCGAAAGACCCTTGCCGTGCTCGAAGGAGTTCAGATCCTTTGGCACCGGCGATGGAGCGGTGCCAACGAACCGCGTCTGGAGGAAAACTGCAGGTTTGCTTCCAGTTGCGGGATAGAGCCGGCCGCCTCTCCGCGTCCCGGCCACATTGGAACCCCTGCTACACGTCCGCGAAGGCGGTGCGGGCTTCGCGCGCGCGCTGCACGGCGTCGAGCCCCGCGACGAGATCCTGGACGAGGTCCTTCTTGTGCTCGCATCCCGGCGACAGGCGAATCAACATGTCCGAAAGGCCGAGCGATGCGCGGACGTCGGGTGGAACCGACGCATGCGTCATGCGCGCGGGATGGCAGACGAGGGACTTCACGCCGCCCAGGCTCTCGCCGAGCGCGAAGAACTGTCGCGAGGATACAAAGGACACGACTTCCTCAACGCTGCCGTCGAGCTCGAACGAGACCATTCCGCCAAACCCGGTCATCTGCCTCGATGCGATGTCGTGGCCCGGGTGATCCGGCAGGCCAGGAAAGTACACGCGCCGGACCAGCGGATGCGCGTGCAGCGCTGCGGCGATCGCCTGCGCGTTCTCCGCGTGCCGCTGCATGCGCAGCTCGAGCGTCTTCAGCCCTCGAAGCGTGAGCCAGCAGTCGAATGGAGACGGCACCGCGCCGGTGGCGTTCTGGAGAAACTTGATCGGCTCGAACACGGCCGGGTCCTTCGCCAGCACCGCCCCCTGGACCAGGTCCGAGTGGCCCGCCAGGTATTTCGTGACGCTGTGCACGACGATGTCGGCGCCGAGTGTGAAGGGCTGCTGGAAGTACGGCGTCGCGAAGGTGTTGTCGACGACGAGGAGCGCGCCGCGCGCGTGCGCGGCCCCGGCGATCGCCGCGATGTCGTACACGAGCAGGCGCGGATTGGTGGGCGACTCGATCCACACCAGCTTCGTGCGATCGGTCAGCGCGCCGGAGAGCGCGGCGGGATCGGCGATATCGATCTGCCGCACCACGCAGCCCTGGGGCTGGAACACGCGGTTCAGGATTCGATACGTGCCGCCGTATACGTCGAGCGGCACGACGATCTCGTCTCCCGGCCGCAGGTAGGCCTGCAGCACCGCGTTCTCGGCCGCCAGGCCGGTCGCGAATGCGGCGGCATGGGGCACGCCCTCCAGATCGGCGAGCACCGCCTCCAGCCGCGCGCGCGTCGGATTGTTCGTGCGCGAGTAGTCGAACCCGCGATGGCATCCCGGCGCATCCTGCTCGTAGGTCGATGTCTGGAAGATCGGCGCGATCAGCGCACCGGTTCCGGGCTCCGACGGCTGTCCCGCATGAATCGTCCGTGTTGAGAATTCCATGTCGTGTCTCCAGGCAGCCCTGAAGGGCTGCGCTACTGCGTGGTTTTGTCAGCCGACCACAGTGGCGCTCGTGCCCTCGAGCGCCCGAATCACCAGCGGCACGCCCGACGCCCGGGCCGCCTCGAGCGCACGCCGCTGCACCAGATCGCAGCCCGCGTCGGCCATCGCGAGGGCTTCACAGAAATCAATGGCGGGCAGGTGCCGCGCGTCCGGATCGCGGTGCGGGTCCGCCGAGAAATAGCCGGGCACATCCTTGAGCAGCTCGCACCGCGCCGCGCCAAGGCCGGCGGCGAGCAGCACCGCCGTCAGATCGGACCCGCCCCGGCCGAGCGAGACCATGCCGTCCCCGGCGCTTCGCGCCAGGAATCCGGGCGCGACGACGACGTCCACCGCGGCGAGGGCGGCGCGCAGGCGCAGCGCGCGGAGCCGCGCGCGTCCCGGACCGCGATCCCGCTCGTCCTCGACGAGGCCCGCCTGGTGCACGTTGAGCGCCGCCGCTCGGATGCCCATCGCATGAAGGCACAGCGTGAGCAGCGCCGCCGATCGAATCTCTCCCGTGGACCACAACAAGTCGAGCGTCGCGGGATCCGGCGTCTCGACGAGTTGCCGCGCCGCCTCGAGGAGCGCATCCGTCGTCCCCTCTTCCGCGGAAACGACCAGCACCAGCTTCTCGCCGGCACGATCGCGGAGACGTTCCGCGACGAAAGCGGCGACACGCCGATACGCCGGCATTCCGGTGAGGACGGATCCGCCGATTTTGATCACCGCGACGGCTGCGTCTGTGTCGTGTATGAGCATCGATGTCCTTGCTACTGCCCGTGATTCAGCCTTCTACGTTCTACGTTCGTCAGACCTACCTTCTCCCGTCTACTTCGATCGCCCTCATCACGCGAACCTCGGCACCTGCGGCGGCGTGAAGCACGCCTGCCGCCCTCTCCACCCGTTCGCGTGAACACGAGTAGGTGAGCGCACCGATCGTCTGCCGGCCATCGCGCGTGTGAAGCAGGGACGTGCGGCGCAGCCAGACGCCATGTGACCCGAGCAGGTCCGCCATCTCGTCCGCCGGCGGCAGTCCGGCGGCGCCGACCCGGAGCATCCACGACGTGGCGGGCGCCTGCGGCCTGACACTGCGCACCGCTTCGTCCCGCTTGTGCGCCGTCCCCTCCGCGGCCTCGACCACATCGTCGAGGATCGTCGTCGCGGTCGCGGCAGGCCCCGCGCCCGGACCGCTGAACAGCAGCTCGCCGGTCGTGTTGCGCAGCACGACGGCGTTCTCGACGCCGTCGATGCGCGAGAGCTTGTGCGGCCAAGGGACGAAAGCGGGTCCTACGAAGGCACCGATGCTGTCGCCGCTGCGCTCCGCATGAACGAGCGGTTTGACCGTGCCGCCCAGATCCGCCGCGAGGAAGAAGTCGAGGTGGTCGAGCGCGTCGATGCCTCGCGTTTCGATGGCCGCCGGATGAATGCTCCCGAACCCGAAATGCCGCGCGAGCACGGCGAGTTTCTCCGCCGCGTCGATGCCCTTGACGTCAGCGCCCGGATCCGGCTCGGCAAAACCAAGCCGCTGCGCCTCGGCGAGCGCGGTCGCACAGTCCCCGCCGCCTTTCTGGGCGGCCGTCAGGATGAAGTTGCTCGTGCCGTTGACGATGCCGGTCATGCTGGAGAGGGCCGCGGCGCGCGGCCGCCGCGCGAAAGCGCCGAGGAACGGCACACCCGCAAGCACGGCGGCTTCATACAGAAGCGGCGCGCCCGTCTCACTCGCGATCCGCAGCAACTCGTCGCCATGCACGGCCATCAGCGACTTGTTGGCCGTGACCACCGCGATGCCGCGTTCAAGAGCGGTTCGCACCAGCGTGCGGGCCGGTTCGAGGCCGCCGAGAACTTCGACGACGACGTCGGGAGAGCGATCGAGGAGGGAGAGGCCGTCGCTGGTGAGTGGCGTGCCGGCGACTCGCGCGTCGCGCGGCCGATCGCGATTCCGCACGAGCGCGCCGACAACACGGATGAGCTGGTTGGTCGCCTCATCAGCCCGCGACCGCGCCGCGACCTCCGTGCCGACCGTGCCAAGGCCGAGAAGGGCCACGTCGATCGCTGCGGGTTCAGCCGCGATCGCTCGCCGTTCGACCGACTCGAAGAGGGTAGTACCCATGGGGATCGCCTCCCATCCGCCGCGCGGATCGGCAACAACGCCGCGGCGCGGCAGGACGCACCAACGGCGCGACACTGCTCAGCCGCAAAACAACACGAATGGGAGCGAGAACGTTCCGCAGACCGGATGGTCTACCGAGGCTCTTATCTCTCCCGGTTATCGGGCAGGAAGTAGCACCTGGGCTCTCGCGCCTGGTTGCTGTGGCTTCGTCGGGCCTGTTCCCTCAGCCACTCTGGATAAGCGTCTGCAGCGAGCGCAGACAAACGTGACAGTAAGCCAGCGGCCGGCCCGCTGTCAAGGGGGGAGTGAAACGTAGGAGGTAGAACGTAGAATGCAGAGAGTGTCACCCTGGGGTTTCGTTGCCGTCACCGTCCCGCTCGTACTGACGCCGGGCATGTCCACCGCTGTCGTGCTGCGCAACAGCATCGAGGGAGGCACGCGCGCCGGGCTGGTGACGACCATCGGCATCAACACCGGCTCCTTCTGTTACGGACTGCTTACGGCGTTCGGGTTCGGGCTGGCGCTGCAACGCTGGCCATCGGCGTGGCCGGGTCTGCGTTTTGGCGGCGCGGTGTACCTGATGTGGCTCGGCGCGCAGTCGCTTCGCAGGGCCGCCAGGCCGTCATCGATGGCGCTGTCGTCTGACACGAGCCGCGGACCGCAGGGCGCCTGGGAGAGTCTCGCGGAAGGTTTCATGACCAACGTCCTGAATCCCTCGATCGCGACCTTCTACCTCATCCTCCTGCCGCAGTTCATTCCGCCCGGGGCGCCCATTGCGCGGACCGCGCTGGCGCTGACCGCCATCCACATCACGCTGGCCGCGACGTGGCACAGCACGTGGGCCGTGGCGGGCGGCACGCTGGCCCGCGCGCTCGCGACGGGCCGTCCGCGGCAGATCCTCGAAGCGACTGCGGGGGCCGCGCTCATCGGCCTGGCGGTCAGCATCCTGGTTCACTGACCGGCGCTGCGCCGGTTTCCCGTCGCCCCACCGCCCCCGGCCCGCGCGGGTTTCCGTCAGAACTGCTGCGAAGTCCAAGCGAATCAAGCGGTTTGGGTGGCAGTGGCCTTGCTCTGTCACACGGCGTCGCATCCATGCAGACGCTCCTCATTCCGTGGTGGCATCGCCTCAGCGTCAAGCTCGCGGCCGCCATTGCGCTCGTCAGCGTGATCACGCTGAGCCTGTTCCTGTTCCTGGTGCTCGGGAGCCAGCAGCGTCACCTGATGGTCCAGGCGCGGCGCAGCGCGGCGGTTGTGAACGACATGATCACCAGCAGCATCGAGCGCGACATGCTGCTGGATCGCCGCGAAGAGGCGTACCAGATCATGGGGCGCATCGGCCAGCAGGATCAGATCGATCGGCTGCGCCTGTTCGATGCCACCGGGCGAATCCGGTTTTCGAAAGACTCCGCCGAGACGGGACTCGTTCCTGACATCAAGGCCGAAGCGTGCTCGCCGTGTCACGGTTCGGGCAAGTCGAAGCTGCCGCTCTCGGTCGTCGATCGCACGCACGTCTCGACGCGCAACGGCCGGCACATCCTGGGCGCGATCACGCCGATCTACAACCAGCCGTCCTGCTCGACCGCGGCCTGCCACGTCCACCCGGCCTCGCAGCGCGTGGTCGGGGTCGTCGAGCTCGGACTGCGGCTGGATTCGATCGACCAGGAGAGCGTCACGCTGCGCAGAACGACGATGGGGCTGACGCTGCTGGCGACGCTGATGGTGGCGTCGCTGACCTTCGCCTTGACGCGGCGCCTCGTGGTCCGGCCGGTGCGCTACCTCGTCGCCGGTACGAACCGGGTGAGCGTCGGCAAGCTCGACGTCCGGGTGCCGATCAGCGGGACGGGCGAGCTCGCGGTGCTCGAGTCCTCGTTCAACGAAATGTCGCGGGGGCTCGCCGCGGCGCGCGCGGAGCGCGACGAGCTGCTGCAGGGCCTCGAGCGTCAGGTGCGCGAGCGCACCGAAGCGCTCGAGCGCGCGCAGGCGCAGTTGATCCAGACCGAGAAGCTGTCGTCGCTCGGCAAGCTGTCCGCCTCCATCGCGCATGAGATCAACAACCCGCTCGCCGGGATCCTCACGACGTCGAAGCTGCTGATCCGGACGGTCGGCGAGGATCCGCGGGATCCGAAGTCCGCCTCGATCGTCCGGCTGCTGAAGCTCGTGCAGCGTGAGACCGAACGGTGCACGGCGATCGTCCGCAACCTGCTCGGCTTCGCGCGGGAGCGCGCGCTGACGCTCACCGACGCCGACGTCAACGCCGCGCTCGACGAGGCCCTGTTCCTGATCGCCAACCAGATCGCGCTGCTCAACGTCACGCTCGAGCGCGACCTGGCGCCGCTGCCGCCCGTGCGCGCCGACTTCGGTCAGCTCCGGCAGGCCTTCGCGAACATCCTGATCAACGCGTGCGACGCGATGCCGCGCGGGGGAGTCCTGCGCGTGCGCTCACGGCTCGTCGAGGCGGAACGGTCCATCGTGCTCGAGATTGCCGACACCGGCGTCGGCATCCCGAAGGAACAGCTGTCGAAGGTGCTCGATCCGTTCTTCACCACCAAGGAGAAGGGCACGGGGCTGGGATTGTCGGTCGTCTACGGGGTCATTCAGCGGCACGGCGGCCGGCTGACGCTCGACAGCACCCCCGGAGTCGGCACGACGGTGACCATCCGCCTGCCGCTGTCGGCCGCGCCCGCCTCGCGCGCGGCGGCCATCGAAGGGCCGGCGGCGCAGGGTGTGGCGCGTGGAGCGCCCTGACGGCCAGGCGCGGCTGCCCGGGCCGATCGCCCTGTGGTGGATCGGCGAGGCGGCCGTCGACGGAGACGTGGTGAAGACCGTGGCCGAGCGCGTCGCGCGCGAGTTCGCGCGCGAGGTGGCCGTGCAGACGCCGATCGAGCGGCCCGCCGGCACGCTCGACGCGAAGCGGCGGCAGCACTCGTCGCGCGAGATGTTGAAGTGGCTGGTCGCGCACGCTCCGGCGGACGCGTCGCGGGTGCTGGGGCTGACCGACGTCGACCTGTTCATCCCGGTGCTGACCTTCGTCTTCGGCGAGGCACAGCTCGAGGGGGTGGCCGCGGTGGTTTCGGCGGCCCGGCTCGCCGCCCCGGCCGATCGGCGGCTGACCGCGGCGCGGCTGGCGCGCGAGGCGGTACACGAGCTGGGACACACGTTCGGACTGGTGCACTGCGACGCGCTCGAAGACGAAGACGGCCGCGCGGCGCCGTGCGTGATGGCGCGCTCGCCCAGCGTCCGCGCCGTCGACGCAAAGAGCGCGCGTCTCTGCCCGGGATGCCGGGCCAGGTATGTCACGTTTCAGCAGGATGGATCCCATGTCTACCGCGAGCACGAGAATCCTCATCGTTGACGACGAAGAGATCGTTCGGGAATCGCTGACCGGGTGGCTCGAGAAGGACGGATACACGGTCGCCTCGGCGGCCGACGGGCCGTCGGCGATCGAGAAGCTGCACCACGAGCCCTGGGCCATTCTCCTGGTGGACATGAAGATGCCGGGGATGGACGGGCTCCAGGTGCTGGAGCAGGCGCGCAAGATCCAGCCGCAGGCGACCACCGTCATCATGACGGCCTATGCGACGGTGGAAACGGCGGTCAGCGCCATGAAGATCGGCGCCTACGACTACCTCGTGAAGCCCTTCGACCCGGAGGAGCTCAGCCTCATGATCCAGAAGATCGTGCGGCAGGACGAGCTGCTGCGGGAGAACGAGACGCTGAGGCGCGCGCTCAAGCGGGATTACCACTTCAGGGATCTCGTCAGCAAGAGCGCGCTCATGCAGAACGTGTTCGAGCTGGCGCGGACCGCCGCGCGGAGCCAGTCCACGATCCTGGTCCTCGGCGAAAGCGGCACGGGCAAGGAGCTGCTCGCGCGGGCGATCCACATCGAGAGCCCGCGGCACAGCGGACCGTTCGTCGCGGTCTCGTGCGCGGCCCTGACCGAGACACTGCTGGAGTCCGAGCTCTTCGGCCACGAGAAGGGCGCGTTCACCGGCGCGGCCGCGCGGCGGCGCGGCACGTTCGAGACGGCGCAGGGCGGGACGATCTTCCTCGACGAAATCGGCGACGTCAGCCCGAAGCTGCAGGTGGACCTGCTGCGCGTCCTCGAGGATCGGCGGTTCTGCCGCGTCGGCGGCAGCGAGCCGATCGCGGTCGACGTCCGCGTCATCGCGGCGACGAACCGCGATCTGAACAAGGCCGTCCTCGACGGCACCTTCCGCGACGATCTGTTCTACCGGCTCAACGTGATTCCGATCACCGTGCCGCCGCTGCGCGACCGGCGCGAGGACATCCCGCTGCTGGTGGAGCACTTCATCGAGCGCATGTCGGCCGAGCTCGGACGCAAGGTGGACGGCGTCTCGCGCGACGCCATGGCGATGCTCATGTCGCACCCCTTCCCCGGCAACGTCCGCGAGCTGCGCAACATCGTCGAGCGCGCGATGGTGTGCGCGTCGGGCCCGGTGCTGCAGGTGATCGACTTCGGCCTCGTGGGACCCGCGCCTGGACAGCCGGCCGCCCCGCCGGCGTCGCTCGAGGAAGTCGAGCGGCGGCACATCGCGGCGATCCTCGAGCAGAGCGGCGGCAACGTGTCCCAGGCCGCGCGGATCCTCGACATCGATCGCGTGACGCTCTACAACAAGATCAAGAAGTACGGCCTGCGGCTGCGGGAGCCGGCCGTCTAGCGCGGCACCCTACCGCGACGGGGGCTGTTTCTCTAGTGAGACGACGGCGCCGCCCGCGACACTGACAAGCTCGATGTCGCGCAGCATGCCCGGAATCTCAAGGGCACGACGCTCGAGCTCGTCGGCGAACGTCTCGCACCAGGCGAAGTCCCGCGCTGCGGCCACGGTGATGTGAGGCGCGAACGGGATGTCCCCGCGAAAATGGCGCTTGAACACACCCTCGTAGAGTCGATCGTGCAGCCACGCGATCTCGCGCGAGCCCTCTTCGGGCACGAGAAAGACGTGGCCTCTTCTGTGGAAGACATCGCGAACCGCCCTCGCAGCCCGAATGACGAACGGAATTGGACGGACGGAACCGGCGACGGCCGCAATCTCCTCCGCTACGCGATCGGACGCGACCTCCGCGGGAAACACGAGCGTGAAGTGAGCGGCGAGTCTGGCCGCCTGCGGGTCGCGCGTGGCGCGGATCGACTCAATCCAGTCTCGATCGGCCGCCCTGAGCGCCGGGTACGAAATAACGGCGAGCCGTGGCATCGTCAATCCCGCGGTTCGACGAGAACCAAGAGCGGAATCATCGGTGTCGGAACTTCTGATACAGGTCCGGACACATTCCGCAGCTCTGCTGGGACCGCGTCAGATTCAGCACGTCGGCCTGGGACATGCCGGTCCGTGCGGTGCACTGGGCCGTTCCATAGTGATCGTAGTTTCCTTCGGTCCCAAACGGGTGCATGAACTCGTGCACGATGCTGCAGCCGGTGAAGTAGTCCGGATCCGCATACAGATCGTGCAGCGCATCCGGGCACATCCAGTACCGGCCGTTGTCCACGCAGGCGAGCCCCGACCGGTTCCGGCACTCGCCGCCAAACGATGTGTCGCTGACGCGGTTGCCCGCGTCGTCGTAGCCGCAGCGCGCGTACTTGTGAAAAAAATCCACGACCGCCAGATAGACTTTTCCCGCGCCCAGGACTGGTGAAGGAACGCGATTCTGGCTCGGCGGAGGCAGGCTGAACGTCTGAGAGTACCCGCCGTAGCTGGTGGCGGTTTCGTCGTCGGACAGCGCGATGATCCCGTCGGGTGGGGCGCTCGCGTGGGCGCTTACGTACCCCATTCCCTGCTCCAGAGCGGAACCTGGGCCGACGTTGACGACATCGGTCTGGGTCATGCGTTCGCCAGTCTTCTGCAGCAGGATGCCATTCGCCCGCGCAAACACCCGCGTGACGTCTTCAGTGGCCGGCGCGCGCGACGCGCTGAGCAGCACGGCCACCCTGAACAGGGCATCCTCGCCTCCGCCTGGTGTGGGGTTGGTCGAAGGGCCGCTCGATGGACTTGTCGGCGCCGCGCCGCCGCAGCCAGCAATCATGGCCGCAACCATCACGACGCAGATCGCAGATAAGACCTGACGCATGATCATCCGCGCCAGCGCTGCGAGCTCCGGCCGACGGCACGCACATCGCGCTGCGGGTCCGGTTCTTCGACGGCGACGGCCGAATCGCGGCCGCCAGGCCGGCTGCGGCGCGGCTCGCGCACCCCGCAGTCAGGATCATCGAGCGGACCCGAGGCGGGAGGCTGCCAACGGCGGAGCCGCACGGCCAGTGGAGGCTGGGAACGGCGGAGCCGCGCGGCCAGTTCTTTGAGCCACTCGAACATCGATCCTCCTTCCACTCTCAGTGGGCCGGCACGCGCGCCATCGTCAGCCGGGAACCTCGTACTCGCTCTGCACGAGCCCGCTGGCGTACTGCCGGGTGGCGATGTGCTTGAGACGCACATCGTGGTCAAGCGGACCAAACAAGGGAATGCCGCTGCCGATCAGCACGGGCACGCGCGTAATGATGAGGCGCTGAATCACGCCCGCCCGGAGAAACCGCTGAATCGTGATCCCGCCGTCGACGTAAACGTGCCCGACGCCGCGCGCGCCGAGCTGCGACGCGATATCAACTGGATCGCCTGACATGCGCTCCACGATGGCCCCGGGCGGCGGCGTGGCAAGCGGCCGCGTGCTGAGTACGAAGACGGGTTTCCGATCGTAGGGCCAGGCGTCGAAGGCCAGCACCGTCTCGTACGTGTGGCGGCCGATGACGAGCGCATCGACGGTGGCCATGAACTCGTCGTAGCCGTGCGGCTCGCCGCCACCCGGCGGCAGAAAGTCGAGGCCGCCGCTCGCGCGGGCGATGAAGCCGTCGACGCTGGTGCCAATAAAAACGGATGCCTTCATTCCCGGGCCCTCCCACCTGTCCTGCAGGACTGAGTGACTCTGCCCGATCAGGATCCGAACGCGTACATCAAGTACACCAGTCCCGCCACGATGCCCAGACCCACAGCCCCTTCAGGCAAGCGGTCGTTCCGGGTGCCGCCGCGATACCTGCCAAGTGTCACCAGCCGCAGTGCGGCATACCCGATCCAGCGAATGAGCTCCTCGACGACGTCCTGCACGGCTGCGTCTGTCCTCCCTGTCGGACGTGCGATGCCTTCAATTGTGGACGCTGTTTTCCACCCGATGCGGGAACCCGCAGCCCTTCAGCCTAATATCACCGGTCTCCCGTCGAACCGAATGGCCGCACGGGTTGCCGGTCGACACAACCGGCGTGCGCGACAAGTCGGCGATGCGTTCCCCGAGACAACACCCGCCGCGGGGCACTTCAGGGTGGTGCGGTCGCGGACCGGTCAACGCGCGAACGGCGCTGCTCATTCATCGTTGCTGCTCTTTCAGAATACTCGCGTCGGCTGCGCCGAACCACAACTTCGCCTCGTGTCGGTTGTGGGCGGCGCCGGAGCTGGAGGTTATCGACCGTCGCCTCGCCACCATCAGCAAACGGGATCAGATGGTGCACCTCCAGAAAACCACGTTCCGTGCATCGGCCGTGGGTGCCGACAAACGCACAGCGGCCCTCGTCGCGTTTCCAGACGACGCGTTTGACTTCGGCGGGAATGTGCCGCGAACCGGACGTGACTGGGAGACGTTGGTGCCGCGGATGGATGGTTGCGGCGAGCCTCTTCTTCTCGAGATCTTCGACGAGTAATGCGAGCGCGCGCTCGAAGATCACCGCGAGGCTGCCATTCGGGACGCCGTGGCGCATCAGATCCTGAGCGCGCCGGAGATTATCGTGCCCCTCACGCGATAACGTGAACTGCACTTTGAACAGCTCTGGCGCCAGGGGCTGCACGATCGCCCGTCGCTCGGTCGCTGAATCAGCCGAGGCAGGGGCTGGTGCGGGCGATCGCGTCGCAGACGCTTCCGACGTCACGTCCGGCGCGATTGAAATCACGGGCCGCTCTACGGGCGCAGGCATCTTCCGCAGCGTTTCCGGCGCGGGCGCCTGCGGGCGCACTCGCGCGACCAGTTGCTCGACCTCGCGTTTGCTCCTGTGACATGCGGACTCGAGCAGTTCCGCGGAATTGTCTTCCGTCAGCACCGGCGCGAGCAGGCTGACCGACGTCAGCGTCAAGGAGCCATCGATCAGGCGCTCGAGGATACGGGGATGGTGCCGCGCGGTTCGAGCCGCCGTGATGCGCGCGGAAGCGGCGCTTTCCGATAGACGCAGCACTTGCGTGCAGTAGGTAAACAGTGACGAGCAGCCCGCGCCAAGGTACAGCCGACGCGCGTCCAGTTCCGCCAGGGACACGATCGGTTCGGCCGTCGCGGATCGCTCGCTGGCCGCAAGAACACCGACGCGTGCGACCAGATCAGCATCGGACAGGTACCTGAAGTCTCTTGTTATCGCCATGCCCCTTTGTAACATCGTCGTTTTCGCGGCACGACGGTGGACGACGGCGCGTGGTCGATCGCGAGGGGATGATTTGTGTCGGAGATGGTCGAAAAGTCGTTCAGGCGGCGCTGCAGGCGTGGCTGTCGGCACGTGTGGATTGGACGTCAGTCGCTGATTGTTGTCGCTGTGAGAACCTGTCAAGTACTTTCTTGTACTTTCTTGCGCGCGCAAAAAGATTCTTGTGAACTCCGTCCGGACGGAGCTCGATGACCAACAGCGCCACGATGTCGACACGTCCGAATTCCGTCTGCCCTGGCGTCGCGCCACCTTGTGGCGAGCTGCTGGAAGCGCGACAATGAGGTCGGCGGCTGTTCGACGAGGCAAACTTCTGTGAGTGCACGCAACGCGTTGTCACGGCCACTCGAAGTCAGCCCAGACGGGTAGATGATCGGACGCGTGGTCACCGAGAGAGTTGATGGCCTTCCACCCAAGTAGCTCGGCAAGGGAACGGCTCGGGGCCGTTCGGCTTGCGTCGAGTGATTTTATCGCTTCAAGCGTACTGGAGGACCGGAGAGCCGGCTGAAGATCCCGCGACGCGAACACGTAGTCGATCCGCGCGCTGGGATCCCACGCGGGCACCGTGAATCCCTCCTTTTCCGCGTTGCACGCCCGATAGCAATCGACGTACCCGGCGTCGGTGAGCCGCTTCAACGCCCAGCGCGGGGTCCGTCCGCCCTGGAGCAGCGACTGAGCCCGGACCCACACAGGTGCACCCTCCCGGCGCTGCAGGTCCCGACCAATCAGCGCATTGAAGTCGCCCGCGACGATGTGCGCGGCAACAGTGGGAGCTGACAGCCGTTTCAGCAGAAAGCGGACTTCCCAACGCCGCCACAACTCAAACGGCCAGAGCGGTTGTGGCACGAGGTGAACACCGTGAACGGTGAGTGGCGAGCCGCCAAAAGGTTCCAGCGTCGCCTCAACCCACTTCCGAGTTGCCCACGGCGGCCCGTGTAGAGCCGATTGCACAATCGGCCAGCGGCTCACGATCACCGGATACTCACGCGCATGCCGCCCTTCCCGGCCGGCGCGGTAGGGGCCAACCGCCTCCGCAATGCACTCGAACGAATCGGCGTCGGTCACCTCGGTGAAGATGCCGATGTCGGGACGAACGGCATTCACGACGTCACGGATCAATTGTTCCCGTCCAACACCTCCGTAGAGGATGTTGTAGGTCATGACGCGGAGTGTTGGCATTGGGATCGGCCGTCTTACGTCCCCAGTCGGGGCTCGTGTGCTTGCGTCCGCGGAGGAGGCCCATGCGCGTCACGGCCGCCGTCGCCGCGCAGATGGCCGCGATCGGCACCTCTTGCGCATCGAGACGGCGCAGCAGCGCCTCGATCCCGTGCTCGGCCGGCGCCGCCTCCCATCGATCGCCACCAGGAACAATCAGTACGCGACGTCCGCGGGATCGACCGTAGGGTGAAGACTCACGCGCGCGTCGCGAGATGGGCGCAAATCCATTCCTGCCAGCGATTCATCTTCTCCGCATAGGCGTCAACGGTCATGGCCGCGATCTCGCCGTTCCCCTCACGCGTCAGCCCGACAAAGGCGTACGCGGTGGTCACCTTCGTGCTGGCGTCGCCGGACGCGATGCACCTCACGCGCACGCGCGCGACGTATCGATCCGGTTCGACCCGGTGATACTCGACCTGGTGGGCGTCGCGATCGAGGCGGGTGACAATCCAGATCGCATCTCCCGTCTCCTCGCGCGTGCGGAACACTTGCCCCGGCTGCCAGAGGACACCTGGCGGATGGAGCAGCTCAGGATCCCACCCGGGAACCCACGCACGCTCGCCGAGCGGCGAGAATAGTTCGAAGACGGCCTCGATAGGCGCGGGAATCGAAAGCGTCCCCGTAAGCTCACGCGCCTCTGCGATGAATGCCTTCACGCTCTCTTCCGGTTCTCAGCGAGTATTCGCGACGAGGTCACGATCGCGGTCATCCTAGCACCTCCGACGCCAGAGCCACGAACGACGCGAGATCAGCCGCAGTGCTGCGGCTGCTTTCTGACAAAGCCCGCGCCGACCCACAGGTCTGCCTCGTATCGATCGTGCGCACAGCGAAGCTGGAGATTGCTGACGGTCATCTCACCGCGATCGGCGAACGGAATCAGGTGATGGGTCCGCAGGAGCCCACGTTCCGCGCATCGGCCCTCGGTGCCCACGAATGCACAGCGACCCTGGTCGCGTTTCCACACCTCCCGTTTGACTGCCGCGGGGATGTGACGTGAACCGGGTGTCGCTTGCCCGCCTTGACGCCTCGGTGGCGCGCATCGTCGGGCGACCGAGGTGAGCCCGCGCTGAAATGTGTCGAGAAGATTCCGACGTCCTGGGCGATCTACGCGAGCGACTGCGTCCGCCGCCCGGTACTGAAGGCGCTACCTGAAGTCTTCAACCAGGACGGTCCAGGAGAACGTCCCGCCGTCGGCAAGTGTCTTTTGCTGTCGACCGAGCGGCATCCGCGCGAGGAGCTCGCCCGTATCGCTGTCGATGACTTCGACATAGGACGCGGTTTCGTCAGTGATCAATGGCTGCGTGACAGAGCTGACATATACGGAGACGACCAGCTCGTGTGATCCGGGCGCGACGACGGTATTGGCTAAGTCCTCAGCTACGCGGCGTGGTGGGCGATCGATTGCACGACGCGGCTGCGACGGCTAGGATGAGCCACGCGATAGTTGCAGGCCCTTCATACGGACCACGCTACACCCGGGGGGGGTGATCGCAAGCATCAGCGCGCCTGGGAAGGCACGGCGCGAGCCGCGAGCCGCGAGTTGCGAGCTGCGAGGTGCGTTGACATTATCTACGCCACGTTGAGGTCCTCATCACTCCCCTGAATCGCGAAATCGCTCAGCAAAACCACGCGAATCGCAAAGCGCAACGATCAGGCTGTTGAAGTTCTCAACAGCGGCGCTCTTCACCGCGTGTGACGCGTGATCGGTCTGATCGCGCTAACTCCTCTCTCGACAACAGGTTCTCGTCACTGGTGTCGCGCGCGTGCGCATGGCGCGGCCGTTGCCGTACACGGAAGCGAGTGATGCCGCCCGCCTTCGCGCAGGGAGCAAGAGCGCTACGGCGGGCAAGCCGCCCTCGCGAAGGACGACTCAGGCATCACGGAAATGGATCGAGAACATGGCATGCCCGTACCTCAAAGAAGTCGTGATGCTCTTCTGCGACGCCTATCCCGTCAAAAAGATGCTGCCGCTGGATCGGATCGTCTCCGCGAATCCGTGCCTCGGTGAGTTTCACGGCTGCCCGCTGTTCCAGGACATCCTGACTCGAGTCGCCGCCGCGGGCGCCGCCGCAGCCGTGCCTTCCGCACACGCCGCCGCGCTCGTCCACAAGGAGGGATCGCGATGATCCTCTTGCTTCCACTCTCGCTCGCTGGTGTCGTCGTGATGGCCATCAGCCTGGCGCTCGCACACCGCCATAGCCCAGCTCGGTGAGGACACCGTCATGAAGCTCACTCGCCGCACGTTCTTCAAAGTGAACGCCATAGGGGCCGTCACGCTGGCCGCCGGGGCATCAGCGACATCGGCCGCGACGGCTGCGGCCAGCACCGACACCGTCGGCGTGCTCGTCGATACCACCCGGTGCGTCGGCTGCCGCGCCTGCGAGGCGGCCTGCGCGGAAGCCAACGGGTTGCCGGAGCCGGACCAGTCCGGCGACGTGCCGGGCGCGGCGCCGCGCCAGACCTCCGAGAAGCAGTGGACCGCAGTCCGTCGTTACGACACGCGCCACGGCGAGGTCTTCGTCAAGACGCAGTGCATGCACTGCGTCCAGCCGGCATGCGTTGCCGGCTGTCTGACCAGAGCGCTCGAAAGGCAAGACAACGGCGCGGTGACCTGGAACGGTGACAGGTGCATGGGCTGCCGCTTCTGCATGATCGCCTGTCCGTTCGACGTGCCGAAGTTCGAGTACCAGAGCTGGAATCCGAGAATCCAGAAATGCCGGCTCTGCGTGGATCGACTGCGAGAGGGGGAGTCACCGGCCTGCGTAGAGGTCTGCCCGGCCGAGGCGCTGACATTCGGCAAGCGCAGCGCGCTCCTCGAGCTCGCCCGGCAGCGGATCTACCAGAATCCCGGCGCCTACGTGCCGCACGTTTACGGCGAGGACGAAGTCGGCGGGACCGGCTGGCTGTACATCTCGCGCGTGCCCTTTGAGGAGCTGGGATTCCGCATGGACCTCGGTACGACAGCCGTCCCGGAAACGACGCGCGACTTTCTGACCGCGGTGCCCCTCGTGCTTGTCGCGGGGCCGGCGATGCTGCTGGCGTTGCGTCGCGCCAGCGCCGAGAAGGAGCGAGCGGAGCTCCCGGTGGCGGGAGGAGCGCGAAGGCGCTTTCCGGTTGGAGAGGAGATCTGACATGGATGCCAGACCATCCGCGCAGACGCCGCCGGTGACACAGAGCAAGTGGGCGTTTCTCCGCGGTGAACTTCGGCCAAAGGGCAAGGTGCTCACCGCGTTCAATGTACTCACGATCCCGATTCTGGTGGCGGCAGCCGTCATCCTCTACTTCCGTTTCACGCGGGGGCTGGGCGCGGTGACGAACCTGGACCAGAACTTTCCCTGGGGGCTGTGGATTGGACTCGACGTAATGACCGGCGTCGCTTTCGCTGGCGGCGCGTACGTCTTGTGCTTTCTCGTCTACGTGCTTCGGTTGGAGCAGTACCACCCGATTGTCCGCGTGACGGTCCTCAACGGATTCCTGTCCTACGTCTTCTATGCCGGCGCCCTGCTGCTCGATCTAGGACGGCCGTGGCACGTCGTGAACCCGATCATCGGCAACTCGTTCGGCCTGACGGCCGTGCTGTTTCTGGTCGCCTGGCATTTCATGCTCTACATGTTGGCCGAGCTGGTCGAGTTCTCGCCGGCGATCGCCGAGTGGCTCGACTTGCGCCGCGTTCATCGGATGCTGAGCAGCCTGACCGTCGGCGCGGTGGTCTTGGGCATCACCCTCTCGACACTGCACCAGTCGGCGTTGGGTGCGCTGTTCCTCGTCGCCGAGAACAAGATTCACCCCCTCTGGTATTCGGAGCTCATTCCGGTCCTGTTCTTCGTCTCGAGCATCTTCGCCGGGCTGGCGATGGTGATCTTCGAAGGGAGCATCTCGCATCGCGTCTTCTACGATCGCGTCGGCCCCGCGCTGCGGGCGCGGCACGACGAGATCGTCTTCGGGCTTGCGCGGATCGCTGGCGGCGCGATGTTCGTGTACCTGTTCCTCCAGCTCCTCGCCTTCGTCCACGGCCAGAACTGGGTGCACCTCACTGGCCGATGGGGCGCGTGGTACGTGTTCGAAATCGTCGGACTGGTCGCGGTTCCAATGATGATGCTGCTCGTCGGCCACAAGCATCGCAATATGACGCTCGTTCGCGTCGCGTCGCTCGTGACGATGCTCGGCGTCGTTGTCAATCGCCTGAATGTCTCGATCATCGCGTTCAAGTGGTACGCGCCGCGGCACTACGTCCCGAGCTGGATGGAGGTTGTCGTCACGGCGGCGGTGATCTCGGCCGAACTGTGGGTCTTCCGCTGGATCGTCCGGCGCATGCCGGTGCTCGGGTTCGAGCCTGCCTGGGCGAAGCCCGCGGGGCGTGAAGCGGCAGACGAGATGGTGGCGCGCACGATGTAGTGTCCCGCCTCCGACATCCCTGGCGCATCGACGCCGCTGAGGCGAGGCGCGAGGAGCGAAGAGCGAAAAGGGGGTTCCGTGGACTTCCTGCCAAGCAAAGGCATCGAGTATCTGCTGGTGATCGGCTATCTGGCGCTGCTCATCCCGTTCTGGAGGCTGTTTCTGCGCGGCGAGCGGGCGCCGGCAATGGCCCGCCTCGCCGCGCGGCTCCCGCGGCTCGACATGTTCCAGATACCGGACGGCGTGATGTTCCATCTCGGCCACGCCTGGGCGCGCGCCGACGGGCCGGATCTCGTGACGATCGGCATGGACGATTTCGCACAGCAGCTCGTCGGACCCCTCGCCGGAATCGTCACGCCCGATGTGGGGAGCCGCGTGGAACAGGGTGCGCCCGTCGCCACCCTGCGCGCCGACTCCAAGAGCGTGGACCTGCTCTCCCCGATCTCGGGTCACGTGGCCGCGGTGAACGACGATGCGAAAGGGACGCCGCGCGCGATCAACGACGACCCCTACGGGCGCGGGTGGTTGATCAAGGTGCGGACGCCGCGGTGGCCGCTCGACAGCAAGCAACTACTGCACGGCTCGCTGGCGCGCCGCTGGATGTCATCGTCCTGGGACGAGCTGTCCACGATGCTGACGCCGGAACTCGGCACGATCATGCACGACGGCGGCACGCCGATTCATGGCCTCGCGCGCGGCATCGACGAAGCGCACTGGGACGAGATCGCCCGGCGCTTCCTGCTCACCGATGCTCCCGACGTGATGACTGGAACGCCCGACCTGAAGGTCGGGCCTACTGGACCGGCCGACCTGAAGGTCGGGCCTGCTGGAACGCCCGACGTGACCGGGCCTGCGGGGTCGGAGGCGTAAATGGAGACCACGATGAACAGGCACAAGGCCGTGTGGTGCAGGGTTGCCGTGGCGGCGCTCGTCGGCGTCTGGGGGCTCAGCGTCACGGCCGCGTCGCTGCCGCGCCTGCCAGGTCCGCTGGCGATGCCGCAGTCGGCCGACAGCCCGGGGCCTGTCACGTTCAACCACGTGAGCCACGTCGACGAGGCGAAGCCCACGTGCACGACATGCCATCCGCGCGAGTTCAGGATCCTGAAGGCGAACGCCGGCAAGCGGCCCATCCGCCATGCGGACATGGAGAAGGGACGCCAGTGCGGCGCCTGTCACGACGGCAAGAAGTCGTTTGCGATGACCGACGACTGCGCGCTTTGCCACAAAACAAGTTGACGCTTGCCGTTGCTCGCAGCTCGCAGTTCGCAGTCCGGATAACGGAGAACGATCATGTTGGACTCTCTCATTCAGTGGCTTTCCACACCGCTCCTGTTCGTCGCCGGTCTCGTCGTGCGGGCGCTGGTGGCGATCCTGATACTCGCGGTCATCGTGATTCCGCTGGCCGGACTGATTGCCGGGTGGACGTGGCTGATGCGGGGCGTCGACCGGGCGGCCGGTCTTCACACAGTGGGGCACGTCCGCTGGCGCCGCGGCTGCTACTACACGCCCGGACATCTCTGGCTGCGGCCGCGCGCCGGGGCGGTTCGCATCGGGCTGGACGACGTGGCGCAGCGCGTGCTGCCGGAGATCGCGGAGGTGGCGCTGGCGGTTGAAGGGACGACGGTCCACCGGGGGGATGCGCTCGGCCGGATCCGGTGCGCGGACGGGACCGTGGTGCTGCGCGCGCCCGTCGCGGGGGTTGTCGCGGGGATCAACCACCGGCTCGAGAAGACGCCGGCGCTGCTGCACCGCGACCCGTATCGGCGCGCGTGGCTGGTCGACGTGCGTCCCAAGGACGTGGACTACACGACGCTGCCCTCTGACGACCGCGCGCGTGAGTGGATCGCCAGCGAAGATCGGCGCCTCACCGAATTTCTCGAGCACCAGCTCGGCGTCGCGGCGGCCGACGGCGGCGAATTGACGGTTCCGCCGCATCGCCTGCTCACGCCCGCGCAGTGGGACGCGGTCAGGGCGGGATTCCTGGGGGGATAGCTCACAGCTTCCAGCTTCCAGCTTCCAGTTCCCAGCTCCAGGCTGGAAGCTGGCAGCTGGCGACTGGAAGCTACGCCTAGCGCCTCCTGTCCTCCTTCTCCACCAACAGCGCGTTGAGCACCCAGCTCACAATCGTCACCACAATCGATCCGAGCAGCGCGGCGAAGAACCCGTCGAGGTCGAAGCCCGCGACCAGCCCCGCGGTCAGCGCGAAGCAGATCGCGTTGACGACAAAGATGAACAGGCCGAGGGTGACCAGCGTGAACGGCAGCGTGAGCAGCAGAAGGACGGGACGGACGAGCGCGTTGACGAACCCGAGGATGAGCCCGCCGGCCAGCGCGGGCAGCGGACCCGTCACGCGCACGCCGGGGACGAACCAGGCGGCGGCCATGATGGCCATCGCATTCAGCAGGACGCGCAGCAGGAAATGCATGGCGGAATGGTATATCGTGTGAGGTCAAATGTCCGATCGCCCACAGACCTTCGAGAACCACGCGCGGATCGTCCCCCTGTTCCACATCGTCGCGCTGCCGATCCTGGCGCTCAATTTTCTCTGGAGCCTGTACCGCGTCGTCACGCGCTTCGGCATGGACAGCGTCGTGGCGTTGCTCGTCGCCTTCGCGCTGATCGTCGTCGCCCTGTTCGCGCGGGTGTTCGCGCTGACGGCGCAGGACCGCGTGATCCGACTCGAGATGCGGCTCCGCATGCGCGAGCTGCTCCCGGCCGACCTCCAGCCGCGCATCGGCGAATTCACCGTCGCGCAGCTCGTCTCGCTGCGGTTTGCCGCCGATGACGAGCTGCCGGCGCTGGCGCGTCGCGTGCTCGAGGAGCGCCTCACCGACCGCAAGGCGATCAAACGCCTGGTGCGCGACTGGCAGGCGGACAACCTGCGGGTCTGACCTCCACAATGCAGACGCTCGGGCGCTGGCTCTTCAAATATCGGTCGTTTGTCCCGATTCCCGTCGCGCTGGCGCTCGTGTTCGTGCGCTGGCGCGCCACGTCGTCGGCCTGGGTGCTCACCGCCGGGCCGCTGCTGGTGGCGCTCGGGCAGGGCCTGCGCATCTGGGCGGTGCGCCACATCGGCACGATTTCCCGCACGCGCAGCACACGGCTGGGACCGCTCGTCACCGGCGGCCCCTACGCGCTCATCCGCAATCCGCTTTACGTGGGCAACCTGTTTCTCTGGACCGGATTCGCCGTGTGGTCCGGACTTCTCTGGATGATCCCGCTCGTATGGCTGATCTTCGTCATCGAATACACCGCGATCGAACGATGGGAGGCCGCATCGCTGCAGGGGCAGTTCAGTGCCGCCTACGAGGAATACATCCGCACCGTGCCCAAGTGGATCCCGCGTTGGAGCCGCATCGGGGAGGCGCTGAGGTCGCGAGGCCCGCACCCCTGGCGCGAGGTGTTCTTCAGCGAACGGGGGACGCTGCTGGCGGCAGCGCTGATGTCAGCGCTGATGGTCTGGCGGCACCTGGGCGATTAACCCCTTCTTCCGTCCTCCTGTTCGAATACCGGCACGCTGCCGAAATTTCGGCGCGGTAATCCGTCGTTCTCCCGGAAGGCGCTGCAAACAGCCTGATTTCCTGCGTGCACACGACCGGTCCGCCGTTCCCGAGTCTTGCAGTGCCCTCACTGGCGACCGCACGGATGGCCGAGCTTCGGCTTGGCGAGGAGGCTGCATGGCAGTGACGGCATCGGTCCAGGAATTCCTCCGGCGCTCCAACGTGTCCTACACGGTCTTCCCGCACCTGCCGGCGTATACGGCGCAGGAGGAAGCGGCCATTACGCACGTGCCCGGCCGCGACTGGGCGAAGGCGGTCGTCTGCTTTGCCGACGGCGAGCCGATCCAGGCCGTGCTGCCAGCCGACCTCGACGTGGATCTCGGGAGGCTCCTCGTGCTGGCGGGAGCCGAAACGCTGCGGCTCGCGCGCGAGGACGAGCTCGAGTGGCTGTATCCGGATTGCGAGCGCGGCGCGATGCCGCCGCTCGGCCCGCTCTACAAGCAACGCGTGTTCGTCGACGAGTCGCTGGCTGCCGAGCCGCAGATCGTCTTCAACGGCGGTACGCATGGCGACGCGGTCTGCATGCGTTACGAGGACTTCGACGCGATCACCCGCCCGGTCGTCGGCAAGTTCGCCTCGCGTGTGCGCCGGTGAGGCGCGAGCGCTGGAACGTCGTGACCTTCGCGGTCTTCGTGCAAGAAATGCCGTCGGCGCGTGCGGCGTGATCTTCTCCGTTTCACCGCGCGCCACGCGGCAAGCGCTTGCGCCCGACACTCAGCGCTTGTAAGATCCCCCCCGCCTTCGTCCCCGGGCCCCCCTCAAGGAGTTGATCGGATGAGAGTCGAGCACAGGTCACGCCGCGCGTGGCGCGGGTCGGCCGTTGCCCTGGCGATGGTCCTGGCCGCCGCCGCCCCGTTCGCGCAGCCGATGGTGACCGAGACGCGCGATCCGGCGCAGCCGCAGGACGAGGAGTTCGCGCGCCTGGTGAAGGAGTGGACCCCCCAGTCGTACTTCATGAGCCCGCTCGTCGACCATCTGCCGAAGGTCAAGGGGGTCCCGTCGCCGAAGGACGTGCTGGGGTATCACATCGGCGCACCGGCGAAGCTGACCTACTACGCCGACATCCTGAAGTACTACCGCGCGCTGGCAAAGGCGACCCCGCGCGTCCGCGTGGAGACGATTGGCAAGTCCGACGAGGATCGCGAGCTCGTCGTGGTCTGGGTCTCGTCGGACGAGAACATGAAGACCCTGCAGAAGAACCGCGACAGCCTGGCGAAGATCGCGGACCCGCGCGGTCTTCCCGCGGATCAGATCAAGCAGCTCATCGCGACGACCAAGCCGCAGTATCACCTGATAGGAGGGCTGCACAGCGGCGAGACCGGACCGTCGGAGATGCTGATGGAGCTGGTGTACCGGCTCGCGACCGAAACCTCGCCGCTCATCACGCAGATTCGCAGCAACGTCTACGTGTCGGTCACGCCGGTCGCCGATGCGGATGGCCGCGACCGTAACGTCGACTGGTTCTACCGCGGGTTGGAAACCGGCCTGACGGCGGCGGCACCGGTCGCCGATGCCGCGCCTTCGCCGGGTCAGCGCGGCGCGGGAGCGCCCGAGGCGGCCGAAGGCGGCGCGGGTCGTGGCGGCGGGCGCGGCGCGTCCGTGCCGTATTGGGGCAAGTACGTCTATCACGACAACAACCGCGACATCAATCTCTCGCAGGTCTCGATGCGCGCGCTCGTGGACTGGTACTTCACCGCGCATCCGCCGATCATGCACGACCTGCACGAATCGCAGCCGCTCCTCTACACCTACAGCGGGGGGCCGCCCCAGAATCCGAATCTCGACCCGATCCTGTTCGCCGAGCTGCCATTCTTCTCGAACTTCGAGCTGGAACAGATGACGAAGTGGGGCATGCCCGGCGTGTACACGCATGCCTTCATGGACGGGTGGTCCCCCGGCTACCTCGGATCCGTCGCGTACAACCACAACGGCATGATGCGCATGTACGAGACGCAGTCGGGACGCGATCTGCCCGCCCCCGGCGCGCCGGCCGCGGACGCCGGGCGAGGCCGCGGCCCTTCGACAGGCTCAGGGCAGGGCGGACGCGGCGCCGGCGAGAATCAGGCCGCCGCGCCGGCCGCCGGGCTCCGCGCCGGTGGACCCGGCGCCGCGGGGCGAGGCGCGTCAGGTCCGCCCACGGGCCGCGGCGGCGGGCAGCCGCGCGAGTGGTATCGCGGGCTGCCGATTCCTCCCGGCGCGGCCAACAGCTTCACGCGCCGCGCGAACACCAACTACATGGAGACGGGCGTGCTCAGCGGGCTGCAGCTCACCGCCATGTTCCCCAATCTCGTCGTCGAGAATTTCCACAAGAAGACACAGAACTCGATCGACGCGGGAACGACGGAGGCTCCCTTCGGCTACGTCATTCCGGTCCAGCGTGACATGACCCGCGTCGCCGAGCTCGTCAACATCCTGCGCGCCCAGCGCATCGAGATCGGCCGGGCGGCCTCCGAGATCAAGATTGGAGACGCCACGTTCCCGGCGGGCTCGTACGTCATCAAGCGCAATCAGCCGTACGGCCGGCTCGCCAAGAACCTGCTCGAGAAGCAGAACTACCCGCACCCGGATCTGCGCACCTACGACGACAGCGGCTGGACGATGGGGTTCGCGATGCGGGTGGACGTGAAGGAGATCAAGGAGAAAGCGATCCTCGACGTGGCGGCGGCCCCGGTGGACAAGGCCTCGGTGAAGGGAAAGATCACCGGGAGCGGCACGGCCGGCCTGGCCGTCGCGCATCTGGGGTCGAACAACATGATCGCGCTCCGCTACAGGCTGCGGAGCCTGCCGATGCGGATCGCTGACAAGAGCTTCACCGCCGACGGCGTGGAGCTCCCGGCGGGGTCGTTCGTGATCGGTCCGCCGGCGGATCTCGCGGCCGCGCGCGCGGCGATCGAGGAGCTCGGGCTGACCGCCGTCGCGCTGTCGTCCATGCCCGGCGCGGGGATGCACGACGCGGACGCGCCGCGCGTCGCGATCTACTCGACGTGGAACGGCACGCAGGAAATCGGCTGGGTGCGGTACACGTTCGACCGGTTCGGGATCCCCTACGACCTGATCTACAAGGAACGCGCCCGGAAGGGGAACCTGCGCGCCGACTACGACGTCATCGTCATGCCGACACAGGCGGCAAGCCGGCAGGCCGTCTTCCAGCCGCCGGCGGCGCGTCCCGTGCCCTACCAGAAGAGCGAGAAGTACCGGTTCCTCGGGATGTACGGAGAGTCCCCCGACATCACCGGCGGCATGGGCGGCGAGGGGGTCGATGCGTTCGCGAAGTTCCTCGACTCAGGCGGTACGCTCGTCGCGATGGGCGAGGCCGTGCGCTTCCCGGCGGAGATGGGTCTCGCGCGGACCGCGGACACGTCGGCCTCGACGACTCGCGATTTCTACGCGCCGCGGCCGCTCGTCAACGCGGAGATCCTCCGTCTCGATCACCCCGTGTTCTACGGCTACACGGACAAGATCATGGCGGTCAAGTATCTCGGCGGCCCGCTGATGAGCGTGGCACAGCCGGATCAGGGAGCGGTGCTCGCGCGTTACGTGGGCGGCGCGGACTCGGTGCTGAGCGGATTGATGAAAGGGGCGGACGAAATCCGCCAGCGCCCCTTCGCGATCGATCTGCCGGGCGGCTATTCCGGCAAGGGCCGCGTGGTGCTGTTCTCGAACAACCCGATCTACCGCTGGCAGAACCACGCCGAGTTCAACATGGTGTTCAACGCCATCCTGAACTGGAACGACCTGGCTGGGCCGGCAAAGCCGCCGGCGGCAGGTTCCTAGGGTTCTAGAACCTGCTGGAGCCCCGTGACGTCGCCGCGGCGATGAACGCGATCAATCCGGCGGCGCTGACGGCGGAGGCGACTTCGAGCGGCAGGTGCGGCGCGTGTTGCCAGAGCCATCCGCCGATCAGCCCGCCCGGAACGCCGCGGGCATTTCCGCGACATAGACAAGAAGGCCGGCGCCCGGCTTACGCCGGACGCCGGCCCGTTCCGTGACTCGACGCGTCGTCAGACGATCGTCGTGGCCTTGCTCGTCGAGACCTTGGCGATCGTGAGGTCACGCCGCTTCGGCCCGATGAACACCTGACGCGGCCGGGTGATCTTCTGCTCCGGGTCCAGCAGCATCTCTTCCCACTGCGCGAGCCAGCCCGCCGTGCGCGGAATGGCGAACAGCACCGGGAACATGTCCACCGGGAATCCCATGGCCTGATAGATCAGGCCGGAGTAGAAGTCGACGTTCGGGTACAGCTTGCGGGACACGAAGTAGTCGTCCTGCAGCGCGATGCGCTCGAGCTCGACGGCGATGTCGATGAGCGGGTTGCGGCCGCAGACCTCGAACACCTCGTGCGCCATGTTCTTGAGGATCTTGGCGCGCGGGTCGTAGTTCTTGTAGACGCGGTGCCCGAATCCCATCAGCTTGCCCTTGCCCTGCTTCACGTCGGTGATGAACTCGAGGATCCGGTCCTTGGAGCCGATGAGCGCCAGCATGCGCAGCACCTGCTCGTTCGCTCCGCCGTGCAGCGGGCCGTAGAGCGCGGCGGCCGCGCCGGCGAGCGACGAGTACGGATCGGCGTGCGAGCTGCCGATCGCGCGCATCGCGCTCGTGCTGCAATTCTGCTCGTGGTCGGCGTGCAGGATGAACAGCACGTCCAGCGCGCGCTCGAGCACGGGGCTCGGCTTGTACTTCAGCTCGGTCATCTTGAACAGCATGTTCAGGAAGTTGCCGGGGAAGCTCAGGTCGTTGTCCGGCAGCACGTACGGCATGCCGATGCTGTGACGGTAGGCGTAGGCCGCGATGGTCGGCACCTTGGCGATCAGCCGGTGAATCTGCCGCCGCCGGATGTCCTCGCTGAAGATGTTCTTCGCGTCCGGGTAGAAGGTCGACAGGGCGCCCACCGTGCTCAGGAACATGCCCATCGGGTGCGCGTCGTGCTGGAACCCGTCCACGAACTTCTTGATGTTCTCGTGCACGATCGTGTGGGTCGTGATCTGGCGGGTCCAGGACGTCTTCTGGTCCGGGCTCGGCAGCTCCCCGAACAGCAGCAGGTACGCCACGTCGAGATACGTGCAGTGCTCGGCCAGCTGGTCGATCGGATACCCGCGATACTCCAGGATGCCACGGTCCCCGTCGATGAACGTGATCTTGCTGCGGCAGCTTGCCGTGTTGAGATACGCCGGGTCGTAGGACATCAGGCCGAAATCCTCGGTCGATGTCTTGATCTTGCGCAGCTCCGGGGCGGGAATCGTCCCATCGGTGATGGGGATCTCGTACTGCCGGCCGGTGCGATTGTCCGTAACGCTCAGGGTGTCTTTCGCCATGCGGTCCTCCTCCGGCAGTCGGGTCCGACGCCGGATTGTCGTCGCTGCCGGATTTCCGTTGGGTCACCGAATGAATGAGTGCGTAAAGATGCGAGAACCCGGCGCGACAGGCCAACCAATGCAAGATCCGGCACATCCGAAAACGCTGGCACCCGGCCGGCCGTCTTGCTACGCTCGGGCCACCGCGCCTCACACAAACCGGAGCCGTACCGATGGGTGACGAAACCGAATCTCCGCAGCCCAGGTGGGAACAACTGAACAAGTGTCCGGAATGCGGGGCTGACATGCACCGGGATCTCGCCGTGGGAGAGCGGATCGGTCTGTTCTACCTCTGCGACGAGCACGGCCGTTTCCGATACTCCTGGGACGACGATCGGCTGGAGCCGGATCCGGATTCGAAGAAGCGATGACCAGCCGCGAACGCATGGCGATCGCCATGCATCCGGCCCGCGGACGGCCGGACCGGGTCCCCGTCATGTGCCAGCTCGCCCTGGGGCATTACTTCCTCAACGCCGGTCTGGACGCCGTGGATGTCTGGCACGACACCGCCGCGTTCGCCTCTTCGCTGATCGCGTTGCAGCGGCGGTATCGCTTCGACGGCATTCTCGTGAATCTCCCTGGTCGCGACCCCCGCTGGCGCCGGTTCGTGCGTTCGATCGAGAATCGGCGCGGGCGCCGGGTGATCCACTGGCCTGGCGACCGCCTGACCATCGTCGCGCCGGACGACAATCCGCGCGTCGTGCTCGCCGCGACATGGAAGCGCCATGAGCCGGCGCCCGCGGACGTCGATCCGGATCGGTTGTTCTATGTCGAACCGCACGACATTGCCGGTCCGACCTATCCGCAGACGTGGGGCTTCGAGGCGCAGCCCGCGGACCCGGGCGGCGCGTTCTTTCCACCCTGGCACTGGGACACGCTCAAAGCGGTGCGCGCCGCGGCCCCGGACGCCTCCGTCCACGCGGAAGTCTTCTCGCCGTTCTCGCAGTGGATGGAGCTTGTCGGGTGCTCGGCCGGGATGATGTCGCTCGTCCAGGACGCAGGCAGAGTGCACGCCGCGCTCGATCGGTTGACCGCCGGAGCCATCGCGCTCGCGCGCGGACACGTCGCCGGGGGCGCCGATGCCGTGCTGATCTCCTCCGCTTTTGCCGGCGGCGGGCTGATCTCCCGCAAGGACTACCGGGCATTCGTTCTGCCGTACGAGCAGCGGCTGATCGCCGCGCTCAAGCGCGAGCACCCCGGCACGCCGGTCTACACGCACACGTGCGGCGCGATCGGCGACCGCCTCGATCTCATGACCGAGACCGGCACCGATGGGATTGACACGCTGGATCCGCCGCCGCTCGGCACCGTCGATCTTGCGGACGCGCGGCGGCAGCTCGGCCACGGCTGCTTCATCAAGGGCAATATCGATCCGGTCAACACCGTGCTTCGCGGCACGCCCGAGGACTGCTATCGCGACGCGCGCGCCCGGATGGCGATTGCCGGCCGCGCGGGCGCGTACATCCTGAGCACCGCCTGCTCGGTACCGCCGCACGCGCCGCCCGAGAACGTCGAACAGCTCGTCCGGGCCGCCGAGTCCTGACAGGAGCAGGGAAGCAGGGGAGGCTTGTCACGAATTGAACAGGAGGAGGGAAGTAGGGAAGGCTTCTATTGGTTTTCCCAAAAAACAGAAGTCCCTCCCTTCTTCCCTTCTCCGGTTGAACATCTGTCTTTCCTTCTTTCCTGCTTCTGTTGAACATCCGTCTCTCTTTCTTCCCTTCCCCTGTGAGTGCGCGGCACGCCGTTCGGCGTATACTTCAGCCGTCCCCAACTCTCGATGAGACGCCTGGTTCGCTTCACATGCGACGACGTGCGGCCGGGTCGCGCCGAGGTGCTGCGCCGTATGCAGATGCCCGAGGACACGCCTGTGTCCGCGCGGCTCGAAGCGCTCGAGGGCGCCGCCGCCACGGCGTTCGAGAAGCTCGCGCGTCCCGTGGGCGTGTTCGAAGCGGTGTCCGCCGAAGAGTTCCTGCGTCTGTACGCCGACGCGCGCGGCAGCGCCGGCGACACGCCGCTGCACCACGTCGTGCCCCGCGCCGGCGCGCTCGCCCTGTTCGCGGCGACGCTCGGCGCGGGCGTCGACGCGGAGATCCGCCAGCGATTTCGCGCGGGCGATGCGCCGTCGGGCTGGGCGCTCGACGCGTTCGCGTCCGCCGCCGCCGAGCGCGTGGCGGATCGGCTGGGCGAATGCTACAGGCTCGCGCTCGGCGACACGGGGCCGGCACCCGGCCTGCGCGTCCTGCCGTACAGCCCGGGCTACTGCGGCTGGGACGTCAGCGGCCAGGCGGCGCTCTTCCGCGCGCTGGTGCCAATCGAGATCGGCATCACCTTGTCGGCTCGCTGCCTGATGCAGCCGATCAAGTCCGTGTCGGGCGTCCTCGTGGCCGGCTCTCCTGACACGCACACGTTCCGTCCAACGTTCGACTTCTGTGAACCGTGTCTCACCAAGGACTGCTGCCGCCGGATGGCTTCGGTGCGCCGGCAAGGATGATGTGACCATGCTCGACCTGCTCTCGCAACGGCTCCAGGAGGGGGACGATGCCGCCGTCCGCGAGTTGACGGCCCGCGCGATTGCCGGCGCGGTGGCGCCGGCCGCCATCCTCGAGGGCGGCCTTCTGGCGGGGATGGCGGTGATCGGCCGCCGTTTCCGCGACCGCGAGATCTTCCTGCCCGACGTACTGCTCGCCGCCCGCGCGATGCAGGCCGGCATGGCGCTGCTCGAGCCGCTGCTCGTCGGAAACGCCGCGCGCTCGGCGGGCACCGTCGTCATCGGCACGGTGAGCGGCGACGTGCACGATATCGGCAAGAACCTCGTGGGCATCATGCTGCAGGGGGCCGGCTTTCGCGTGGTGGATCTGGGCGCCGACGTGGCGCCGGAGCGCTTCGCCCAGACGGCCGCCGAGGAGCGGGCGGACGTCGTCGGCCTGTCCGCGCTGCTGACGACGACGATGACCGGCATGCAGGACACGATCGAGCAACTGCGCGAGGACGCGGCGACCGCGACGGTTCGGACGATCGTCGGCGGGGCGCCGTTGACGGCGGAGTTCGCGCGCGAGATTGGCGCGGACGCGTACGCCCCGGACGCCCAGCACGCGGTCGAGGGCGTCCGCGCGCTCGTCCAGGCGCGCCGGTCGTGATTCCATTCGTCGAGCGGCTGCGGCGCGGGGTGATTCTCGCCGACGGGGCCTGGGGCTCGATGCTCATGTCGCGCGGCCTGCCGCCCAATCAATCCCCCGAGACGTGGACGCTCGAACGCCCGGAAATCCTGCGCGCGATCGCTCGCGAATACCTCGAGGCGGGGGCCGAGATCCTCACCACCAACACGTTCGGAGGCACGACCCTCGCGCTCAGCCGCCATCGGCTCGAGCAGCGCGCGGTGGAGATCAACGCGACCGGCGTCGCGATTCTGCGCGACATCGCGGAAGGGCGCGCATACGTGTCGGCTTCGATTGGCCCGACCGGCCGGCTGCTCGCGCCGCTCGGCGACCTTCGGCCCGACGCCGCCGAGGCGGCCTTCGCGGCGCAGATAGAGACGATCGCGGAGGCGGGAGCGGACCTCCTGTGCATCGAGACGATGAGCGATCCGGCCGAAGCGGTGCTCGCGATCCACGCGGCAAAGCGCGTGGCGCCCGCACTTCCGGTGATCGCCACGATGACCTTCGAGCTGACGCCGCGGGGGCCCTACACGTTGATGGGGACGTCGGTGGAAGCGGCCGCGCGGCTGCTCGCCGAAGCCGGCGCGGATGTCGTCGGCGCGAACTGCGGCGAGGGCGTGCGGCAGATGACCGTCGTCGCCGAGGCCTTCGCGGCGCATTCGCGCCTGCCAGTGGCCATCCGCCCGAATGCCGGGCTGCCGCTCCGGCAGGGGCGCCAGCTCGTCTACGCCGAGTTGCCTGAAGACTTTGCGAAGGCCGCCGCGGCGCTGCTGCAGCCTGGCGTGGCGGTGCTCGGCGGCTGCTGCGGCACCACGCCCGCCCATATCCGCGCACTTCGGTCGGTGCTGGCTGCGCGCGTCTGACGCCCGCCGGCCTCGACGCTCGCAGCTTCAGCGTATTTTCAGAGTTCCTTCATCCCGGGCGAAGGACTTACCGCCCGCCGCCCGCGTATCCTTCCGGGTGGAGGGATGATGACCCGTTACATGTTCGCGCTGCTCCCGCTTCTCTGGTCCGCCACTGCTTTGGCGCAGGACACGGCGCCGGCGCCCGGTCTCAGGACCAGTGCCCTGTCAACCGTATACGTCCGGGACGAGGCGGGAGTCGAGACGGCGGGGAAGCTGCTGCGCCTCGACAGTACATCGGTGGTGATGCTCGTGGACGGGCGCGAGCGCGAGTTCGATCTCGGGCACGTCTGGAGCGTTCAGAAGCGCGGCGACTCGCTCAAGAACGGCGCCATCATTGGATCGGTCGCCGGGCTGGGAATGGGGTTGCTCGGCGGCGCGATAGCGGATTGCAGCAACTCCAGCGGCCACATCGGCGGGTGCGGCGCCGGCACGCGCATCGCGTTCGCGGTGATGTCGACCGCATTGTACGGCTCGGTCGGCGTCGGCATCGACGCGTTGATCCAGGGACGCACGACGCTCTATCAGCGACCGATGATGTCGAGCGCGTCTCTCGCGCCCTCGCGTGGCGCCGCCGTCAGATTTGCCGTCCGCTGGGAGCCGTAAGCACTGCACCCCGCATGAACGGCCGCCTGCTCAGGCGCGCCAGTCGCCCATCGGATTGCCCAGGCACTTTCGTACCGTGGCGATGAGCTTGTCGGGACCGACCGGCTTGCTCAGCAGGCACGCGACGGATCCCTCGTCCACCGCCTGCACGGAGCCCGTCACGACGACGATGGGGATCTGACGTGTGTCGGCGCGCGAGGTGAGATCCTCCAGCACGTTCTGCCCGCTGATGGTGGGAAGGCCGAGATCCAGCACGATCAAATCCGGCAGGTCCCGCTCGATCTGCCGCAGCGCCTCGAGGCCATCCCCCGCTTCGGCCGTCGCGTAGCCGGCCAACGTCAGCGCGACGCGGTACATCCCTCGCAGATCGGCGTCGTCTTCCACGATGAGGATGTACCGCTGCGCTGTTGCCATGGCGCGTCGTGACCCTGCCGGATAATACGTAGACGGCCGCGCTCGATGCCCCCAGGGGCCGAGGCGAGCGGGCTGCCATGTAAGACTGATGCACAATGTGGCGCGCCGCGTTCCACGCACGCGCCGAAAGCGTGTAGCGGGAGTGCCACTCCTGGGCCTGCACGAATCCTGGCAGGTGCCTGCTGCCACATTCGTGCCATCCCCAATCGTTGCCCAGCTTCCAACTTCCAACCCTCGGGCTCGATCTTGGGAATCGGGAGTTGGCGGTTGGGAGTTGGGAGTTGTATCGCGAAGCTTCAGCTTGGATGCGTTTCCGTAGTAACGTGTGCCCATGCCTCACATCATCGAGCATCGGCACGGCCCGGATCGCCGTCATCAGCCGCGCGGCGGGCGCCGCCCCGAGGACCGCCCCGGCTACGCTCCGCTCGTGCTGCTCGTCGGCGACGACGCGGAGGTCAAGGATCAGTCGGAAGCGATACTCGCGAAGCTCCGGTTCGCGGTGGCGACCAGCACGACCGCGGAAGAGGCGCTGCGCGTGCTGCCCGCCCTTCGTCCCGATCTCGTCATCGCGCCGGAGGGAGACGTCTCGAGGCTTCGTGACGAGGGACCGGCGAACCTGCGGGTGATGGTGATGAACCGCGACATGGAGGAGAGCCCGGAGGAGCTGATCGCCGAGGTGCTCCGCTCCGTGCGGCGCAGATAGCCTGCCGATGAGACCTCCTCTTTGTTCGACGTCGGCGGCGGCCCTCCTCGCGGCCGGTGTCATGCTGCAGGCGGGCCAGGCGCCGACCCGGCACTGGTACAAAGGCAACACCCACACCCACACGCTGAACAGCGACGGCGACAGCACGCCCGACGACGTGGTGCGCTGGTACCGCGAGCACGGCTATCAGTTCCTCGTGCTGACGGATCACAACCACCTGACGTCGGTGGACGGCCTCAACGCGCTGCACGGCGCCGACGAGAAATTCCTGATCGTCAAAGGCGAAGAAGTGAGCGATCGTTTCGCCGGCAAGCAGCTGCACGTCAACGGCCTCGATGTTGCGCACAAGGTGGATCCCCAGGGCGGTCAGTCGGTCGTCGACGTCCTGCAGCGCAACGTGGACGCGATTCGGCGCGAGCAGGGCGTGCCGCACATCAACCACCCGAACTTCCGCTGGGCGATCACCGCCGACGACCTGAAGCAGGTCAGGAACAACAAGCTGTTCGAGATCTACAACGGGCATCCTCAGGTGAACAACGCCGGCGGCGGCACCGTGCCTGGCCTCGAAGAGGTATGGGACGCGCTCCTGTCGAGCGGCGTCCGGCTGTACGGGATCGCGGTGGACGACGCGCACGTATTCAAGGACCCGGGCAATCCGCTCGCCTCCGGTCCCGGGCGCGGATGGGTCGTGGTGCGCGCGGCGAAGCTGGAGGCGCGCGCTCTGCTGGAAGCGATGGAGCGGGGTGATTTCTACGCGTCGACGGGCGTCGAGCTGAGCGACTATCAGGTGGACGCGACGTCGATGACCGTAACCGTGAAGGCGACCACGTTCTCGAAGTACCGGATCCAGTTCATCGGCGCCGGCGGTCAGATCCTGAAGACGGCGACCGCCAGCCCAGCCACCTATGCGTTCACGGGCGCCGAGCCCTACGTGCGCGCCAAGGTCCTCGAGAGCAACGGCCAGGTCGCGTGGTGCCAGCCGGTGTTTCCGCGCTAGATCGTCAGGGGGCGGGCTCGAGTGGCACGCGCGGTTTCCTACCGTTGGCGGTCGTTTCTCAGCCTTCATAGAGAAACGCCGCTTCGTAAATTGCGGGTCCTCCGGACCCTTCAGGGGATCAACCATCTCTGGTGTCGCTGTCCGGCCACCTCGGTGTATATGACTGCCGTCATAGCACTCGAACAGGCTCGTGCCCGCCGGGCGTACCCGCGCGAGCCGTTCGGGCGGGTTTTTACGCCTTTACGTGCAGAGGCTGATGATGCGATGTGCTCGACAGATTGTGCTGGCGGCGGTGGCGCTCGGCATCGCGATGCCGATCGCGGCGCAGGATCCGCCGCAGGAGCGCGTCAGCGTGAGTGCCGGAGGCGGGATCGCGGACCCGTGGCACGGCGATCTCCAGTTCCAGGCCGCCGCGTGGACCGCGGGCGTACGCATGGCGACGTCCGATCACGTCCGCGTCGAGGTGTTCGCCGGCGAATGGCGGCACTCGTCCGGGGAGGTCCGCACGAACGTGACGTTCCAGGGGCCAAACGGGCCGGAGGGCACCGTCGATCGTCTGACGCAGCGCACGCAGTGGGTCACGAGCGCATACGGATTCAACGTCCTCGCGTCCGGATCGAGCGGCGGGGTCACGCTGTCCGCGGGCGGCGGACCAGGTTTCATGCAGCTCCATCGGGCCTTCACCCAAACGCTGGAAGGCTGCCACGGCGCGGTGTCGTGTACGAGTTACACCAACCGTTTCAGCAACGGCGCCTTGTCCGTGCAGGCGGTGGTCACCCTTGACCTTGCCATCGCCTCGCGTGTCGGCGCCTTCGGCCAGTATCAGATTGTCATACCTACCAGGGACGTCGGCTCAGGCCACGGCGCATTCCTCGGCGGCGTGCGAATCAGGTTGATGTGAGTGGATCGCGACCTCCTGCTGGAGGGCCCGCGCATCATTCGGGAAGAGCTAATCGCCCACTCGGTAACGCCCCGGACGTCGCCGCCTTCTACGCCACGCGCGCCTCGCTGGTGGAACTCGCCGGCGGCGATGCCGAGGCGGATCTCCTCCAGGCGGAGCGGCTGGCCGGCGCGGATCGGAACATTCGCATCCCGATTGTCCGGTACTACCAGCAGAAGCGCCGCTGGAGCGATGCGCTGGCGGCGTCGGAACGCGCGCGCGAACGGTTCCCGAGCGACTTCAACCTCGATCTGCTGCACGTGCGATCACTCGTCAACCTGGATCGCGCGGCCGAAGCCATTGCGATCCTCGACAAGACGCACGTGCTGCCGTCTGAGAATTCGCGTGAAAGCCACCAACTGTACGTGCAGGCGCACACGGTGGCGGCCTTCACCGCGATCGAGTCCAGCCGATTCGACGGGGCATACGCGCATCTGGAAGCCGCGCTCGAGTGGCCCGAGCACCTCGGCCAGGGTAAACCGTACGATCCGGACGAGCGCCTGATCCGTTTTCTCATGGCGTGGGTGGATGAGCGCCGCGGCCGGAGTACCCAGTCGCCGGCGCGCGGGAACCTTCCGCCCGCCGACCCGAAGCGGGCTGACGATCTCGACCAGAAGCTGCTCCGTCGCGCGTTGTGACTCCCCGAAGCGCCTCGACTCCATCGCGCCCCGGCGATCTCGAGCGTGATCGACGGCGCTTCAACCCGCCGCCGAGATCGACCCGCGGGCGGTCGTCGTGCCTGCGAAACAAGGCCTCTTCCTGCGAGTGACGCCGTCGCATCAGCCGACGACGACGCGGCCTCGGAACTGACGACCCGGAGGGGTGTATCATCAAGTGGCCCCCAGCAGTTGAACTTCCGTGTTCTTCCGTGTGCTTCCGTGGTTGTAATTGCTGTCCACTTGGAGCGACCCGATGCCCGACGGATCAGCCCAGTTCTCGCGGCAGTGTCCGCGCTGTCAACGAGTCGTTCCGAAGCACGTGCGGCAGTGTCGCTGCGGTGAAGTCTTCGCTTCTGAGGCGCCGCCGCTCGTCGCCGAAGACGCGGCGTCGCCGGCCCCCATTCGATCCGTTCGTGCCTCGAGCGCCGCGATTGCCGGCTGGGGGATTGCCGCTGTTCTGGCAGTGGCTCTTGGCTGGTTGTTGTTGCATGACGCCGTGCAGGTTCGCGGAGGAGCTCCCTCCGTGAAGGCGAGTCCGGACAAGATCGCCACGCCGCCGGCTCCTCCGCTCCCCGAATCCGCCAGGACGCTGCCGGTCCCTGTCGGGTCTCCTGCGGCTCCTCGTGCGGACGCGGGCGCGCCTCCTGACACAGTCGCCGCGGGGTCGGCTTCGCAAGTCGAGGACATCGTGAGGCGCGCGCTCCCCGCCGTCGTGTCGCTGCGCTCCGGCAATGTCAGCGGAAGCGGGTTCTTTGTGACCGACGACATGCTGGTGACGAATGAGCATGTCGTCTCGGGGCATACGGAGGTGCTCGTCCGGCTGTACGACGGATCCCAGCAGATTGGCCGCGTCGTGACCCGGCAGGCCGCTGTCGATCTTGCCACGGTAAGAGTCGAACGCTCGTCCGGGCGGCACGGCGTCCTCACGCTCGGGCGGCTGGGCGACGTCCGTGTCGGACAGGAGGTCCTGGCCATCGGCTCGCCGCTCGGCATCGACAACACTGTCACCCGGGGCATCGTGAGCGGCCTTCGGACGGTTACCGGGATCACGCTGCTGCAGACCGACGCCGCCATCAATCCAGGCAACAGTGGCGGACCGCTGCTGGACCGAAGGGGCCTGGTGATCGGCATCACCACCATGAAGCTCATGCGAGCGGAGCAGCTCGCCTTCGCCGTCGCGGTCGACTACGCGATTCCGCTTCTGGAAGGCCGCCAGTCGGTTTTGCCGACGCAGTCGTCGCTCGCCTCCCTGGTGCCCGGCGTTCGTTCGGACGATCAGCCGTCAGAGCTGGACGTCGCGCGAGTGCGTGCGGATCGTATGTTCAGCACGTCGCTCACAAGGTGCCGGAAGCTGACCGAGGAGTTCGCCGCGAACTTCGATCGCTACACGGCCGCGTGCGCGGGCAGGCGGACGGACTGGCTGGTTCCGTTTGGTTCGCCGGGCGGCTCCGGAACCATACAGACCGCGAACGAGTCCACGCCCACCTGCCGGATCCTGTGGTCGGACGTGACCGCCGCCGCCCAGGACATCAAGGCCATGATTCGAGATATCGAGGAGAGGGCGCGCCAAGCTGGCGTCCTGCCCGGCGTGATGCGGGATCTTCTCGAGCGGTACGGCCTCGAAGAAGTGGCGGCTGCGGCCAACCGGTAGCATAATCTCCCCGATCGCTCGTGTTTGTCCCGACAGGAGGAAAGGAGCGCCCGTCATGCTGACAGCACGACCAGGCAGGGAAGTCGTCCTCCGGATGCCGAATGCCATCGGCACGTTCAACATCGTCGCGAAGACGCTCGCCGACAAAGGCATCAACCTGCTCGCGGTGACGTCATGGGTCGAAGGCGACCAGGTCGTGATACGGCTGCTCACCGACGACACGGCGCGCGCGATGGACGCGCTGCGGCCGCAGCACGACAACGTCCGCGAGGCCGACGTCGTGGTGACGGAGATGCCGCACAAGCCCGGAATGCTGCGGCGGATCACCGACACGCTCGTCGGCGACGAGATCGACATCCATCACCTGTACGCCTCGGCGACTGCCACGCAGGATCGCTGCCTCGTGGTGCTCGCGACGGCGAACAACGACCGCGCCATCGTCCGGCTGAACGCCGCGGCGAAAGCGGCCGTGATGCGGGCCTGAGTCGAGGGCCGTGGGGCGCCGTCCTTCGCCTCCCCGCCAGCCGCTGCACGTCGTTCGTGGCCGGCCGCCCCGCCCGCGGCCGGTGCCGAGGCGTCCGCCGCGACCGCGCCAGGGTGCCGCACTGTGCCGACTGCCTCGTTCCGTTTCTACGGGCCGCTGAACGACTTCCTGCCGGCGGCGCGCAGACAGGCGACGCTCGTCTGCGATGTGGCGAGCGGGGCGCCGGTCGAGGCCCTCGTCGACGCGCTCGTCTCTCAGTCGTCGAGCAATGCACTGGCGGTGAGGCTGTCGGTGCAGAGATATCGAACCCTGTAGGGATACCGGCTGCGGTTGCGCAGCAGGTTCTTGACGATCAGGTCCTTGTTTTCGCCGCCCGCCACAAGGATGATCGACTCGATTTCGGCCAACTGCTCCGGCGTAACCGTCAACAATCTCTCGTTCAGCCCAGCCAGTAACCGGCCGATGTCATCGCGGGTACCGCCATCAATCTGCACGTCGGGCGGCGGTTCAACAAAGAAGAATCGGTTGCACAGATCCATGACGGGACAATATCGCGGGAACCTGCTGCGGATGCTGTCGCAAATGTCCACGAGCGGTTCGACGAACTCAGCGATCGGGCTGAGCCACTCGTTCTTGTCGGAGGATCGGGCCTCTTCGTGCAGGCGATGGCCGGGAATCAGTGCGCCGACTCCCATCAGCGCGTGCGTCGGACGCGATCGCTCGTCCCATTCACCCAACCAGGTCAATCTCTGTACTTCCTTCAGAGCAGACGGCGTCTTGAAAGCAATCGGATGCGAGATCAACCGCAGTTGAGCGCGGCCGGAAAAACAGCCTGCGAGGTGCGCCGTATGATTATCAGCGTCGAGCATGTGGTTCAGTTGACCGGAATGGTCGCGTGCGTAGACCGAACCGGTCAGAGAACCGATCGTGACATCCCCGACCGACAGCGGAAGCTTTCGAACCAGTGCTTCAACGGTGTAGAACACACCTCGGCCGCTGCCCAGGCCGATACGGTCTTTGTCACGGAACAGCGTGCCAGTCGCGATGAGTTCGCCCATTGCCCACCCCAGGTTCCTGTGGATCCGATCGTTGCGACTACGAGGGTCCTCACCCTCCATCGGAACCTCACGTACGACAACCACCCCGCACAGTTCGCGGTAGCGCTGCTTTATTCGCTCTTCCAATGCAGGCAGGCGAACAACTGAGTCGGCCTCGACGCGCCTGACTTCGACCAGTCGCTCCGCGAAGGCACTTGCGATCGCGCGGCTCACGACGGCCACATTGCGCCCCACACGTCCGGCGACGTCCTCCACAGATTGGAGGCGGCCCTGCCCGTCCAGCTCGAACCTGAGCAGTGTCATCCGAATCTTGTCTTCCGGAGTGATGGGCTTGCGCTTCGGACCGTCGCCGGGTGTCGGAAGGGGGTTTCCGGCCTTTTGCTGGGTCGGTTTCATGACGACGAGCATAACACTAAAGCATGCAGATGACAACGTGCGTCATACTTTTTTTACCAACTTCAAGACATATATAAGTGCCTAGCGCGACTTGATATTTGACAACAAACTGCTGAGCCCTCAATATTGGGTACATCCGCACGCCGATTGCGGGGGCGGAGGAACAAGACGATGAGGAAGCTGCAGCACCATGAGCGCATCGGCCTCGCCTGCGCAGGCATCGGTCTCCTGTCGGCGATTGCGGGGTGGAGCCGTGGAAGCGAGATGTGGCTGACCGCTGGCGAAGGACTCTTCTTTGTTGGCTTCGCCACGCTCGCAATCGACCGTCTCATCTATCGTCACCTGGTGACATTGCTCGAGGCGATCCGTGACCTCGTTGTGGCGATTCGTGCGCTCCAAGTCGGCCGCGATGAGCACGGATTCGTACGCATGTTCCGGTGCCGGCGCGATCCCGGTTTTGGCAAGGAGGCGCTGCATCTCGTTACAGTCCTCAGGACGTCAGGACGCCACGAAGTCTGTCTGTCGGGCGTGGCGGGGCTGCTCCTGCTGCCGGCAGGGCCCTGGCCTGATGTCGCCGCGCAATTCCTCGAGGCGATTCTGAAGCCCAGGCCCGCGAGTCAATCGATTCGCATCAAAGTGATTCTCATCTATCCGTTCTCGGTGTCGGCGCGCAATCGCGCGATTGCCGAAGCGACGTGGAACCGTCCGTGCGTTCGGAGAACGCCATTTTCAATTGATTGCCCGCCGCGTCCGCCAGCCTTCGAAGACGATCTGGGCTACTACCGCGAGTCCGGTCTCTACCAGGATTGCCGAGCCGCGTTGAATTTCTGGCATCACCTGGCGGATCGCCTCGCTGGTTCCAACGTGGTCCTCAGCGTGCGTTTTGGCACGCAGGATCCCGACTGTTTCGTCTTGAGGGTGGATGACGTGCTGCTCGTTGAGCACTATCAGAAGGGCCGGTTGAGCCTCGATCGCAAGTACGTGAGCGGGGAGCTGCCGATCTACGAGTACACGGCGGTCAGTGCCGAGGGTGCATCCGAACTGGGCGAGCCGCCGTTCAACATGCTGAGAAACCACTTCGAGTACTTGTGGAAGAGCGAATCCACGCTGACGATGGCGCAAGTGATCGCCGATCATCTGGGCGGCGTGGATTTCAGGCTGCCGATCGACCTCCGCCGCTCAAAGGCTGCGCAAGCCGAGATCCCGCTCCAGCGAATGGACGCGATTCGCGAAAACTGCTTCTGCGTCCCATCCCGGAGGCTGTTCGAGCGCGTGTCCGGCGAATCAGTGGCCAAGGCTGGATTGCGGCTTTCGTGTGCCGGACGTCCGATCGATTCGTCATTGGTCGACCTTGGACCTGGTGGGCTGCGTCTGCGAATCGACGGCTCGCTGACGGTTGCAGACTTGAGCGAGGGGATTCGTATTTCCACAGCGTGTCCGGCCGGACGCCCGCGCAGCGAATTCGTTCACATCCGCCAAGTTGCCGCGCAACGGTGCGACGCAGGCGATGCGGACTATCAGGCCTATCGCGTGTGCTTTCAGCGCCCCTTGCCGGCTTGGTTGTGCAGCGCTCTGAGCGCGACCGACGAGCCGGCCAATCGCCGGGATCATTCACCGAACGAACGCGGGTAATCGGGCCGAGCTCGGGTCCGATCGGCGCCGACACGAGTGCCAATGCGGTCCTGGCCAGGCTTGAGGCGCAAGGCGTTGGTGACGCGCCCGACGAAACGGCTGGCGCCGTTTCGTCCGATCGCGCCGCCGGGCATGGCGCTCCTTGGCCGCGGTGCTCGCGCTACTGGTCGAGCGGGATGCGGCTCTTGTTCTGCGCGAGCCACTCGTCGAAGGTCAGGAGCGCCGGGTTGAGTGCGCGGGAGGTGTCCAGGTTGCGGGCGCCGCAATAGTCCGCCTGGAAGTCGCGCTTGAACTGGAACATGTTGCCGAGATCCTCCGCGCCGGGGAACCCGAAGCTGCGGTACGCGTCTGGCGTCACCGAGTTGTAGCCCACCTCCTGGCCCAGCGCCTTCGCGAAGGAAGCGGCCATCTGCGTGCCTGTGAGGTGCTCGCCGGCGATGCCGACGGTCCTGCCGACGAACTCGTCGCCCCGCTTGAAGATGCCGTAGGCGCACTTGCCGATGTCCTCGGCCGCCATCCCCGGCAGTTTCTTGTCGCCCATCGGGAGCGTCACCGCCAGCTTCCCATCGGGCCCCTTCTTCGGGCCCATCCCGAAGTAGATGAAGTTCTCCCAGTAGAACGACGTCAGCAGGAATGTCGTCGGCACGCCGAGCTCGGTGAACGCGACGTTGCCCTCGGCCTTGGCGTCGAAGTGCGGGACCTTGTATTTGCCCATCAACGTCGGCATGCGGCCGTCGCTGAGCGGCACCCATTTGCGCGTGTCTTCGAAAGTGGACCAGATCGCGTGGTGGACGCCGGCGTCCTTCGCGGCCTGCGCCATGGCGCGGGCCCCCGCAATCTCCTTCTCGGGCGAGAAGTGCGCCCAGAAGAAGGTCACGCAGTACGCGCCGTGAGCGCCCGCGAACGCGTTCTTCAGGCTGCCGGGATCGTCGAGGTCCGCGGCGACCACCTCCGCGCCCTGGGCCGCCAGGGCGCGCGCCTTGTCGGAGTGGACGTCGCGCGTCAGTGCCCGCGCCGTGAAGGGACTGCCCGGGTCGTTCAGAATGGCGCGCACCACTCCGCCGCCCTGTGCGCCGGTCGCACCCACTACCGCAATGATCTTCTTGTCAGCCACAGCGATCCTCCTCCTTGAGCGACATGTCAGCCACGTGGCGCAGCGTCAACGATCGACCGCGAGCGCTACGGGTATGATGGCACGACCCGCGCCTTCGTCGAGCGCGATCAGCTCGACAGCGCGCGGTACTGGCGGAACATCCGCGTGCGCCACCGCAGGATCATGCCGAAGGCGAGGATGAAGAAGAGCCCCGCCGTCTGCTGGACGGAGAGGATCTGGTCGAAATAGCCGCGCGCGCCGATCCGCACGCCGGCGAGCACCAGGAGCACGGCCAGGAATGCGTTCGAGCGCTGCAGCATGACGTGGTCGCCGTCGCGGACCAGTCGCGACGTGCGCAGCAGCGGGTAGGCGAACACCAGCGCGCCCAGCAGGAACGCGTCCACGGCCCACGTCCACGGGACGCGGAAGACCGGGACCAGGAACATGGCGAAGCCGGTCGCCATGCCCATCGGGGGGATGAGGATCTTCCGGGCGGAGATCGGGCTGCGCGTTTCGCTGACGCGCCACAGCATCACGACCGCGGCGCCGACGATCGAGCTGACGAGCGAGAGGACTTTCAGGCTTGGCACGGCCGTATCGACACCGTTTATCCGAGGAACTCCACGTCCTTGAGACGGCCGTTCTCGAACACGACCACACAGTCGTCGTAGGTCCAGCGCGCCGCGGTTCCCTTGCTCTCCGTGCGCTCCGGCTCCCCGAGAATCTGTCGCACCTGTTCCATCGACAGGCCGGGCCACACGGCCGTGGCGCTCGACGGACTGGCGGGCGGGCGCTTGCGAAGGTCCAGCGAGCGCGGCACGGACGGGAGAGGCGCGTGGGCTGCGGCGGCCGCCGGCGAGTCCACCGCGTTGGAGTAGTTGAGGGCGACCTGCTTCTTCAGGTTGTTCATCCGCGCCGTCATGGTCGAATGGCCGCCGAGGATGAAGTTGAGGGCGCGCGGCGTGTCGCCGTACTTCTTGCGGAAACGCTCCCACAGCCTTGGCCCCTCTGCGGGATCGAAGCCGGCTTCGTAGGCATACCGCAGGCCGACGCGGTCGGCTTGATCTTCCTGGGTACGGCTGTACTTGTTGACGATCAGCATCGGTCCGACTACGGCGGCGATCTGCAGCGCGACTTTCGCTTTCTGGTTGTCGATGGATTCGGCCGCATAGACCCCGCCGACCATGAGCAGTGTGGTCCAGATGGCGCGCCGGTACGCCACCCTCAGATGTTCGTGGGTGACGTGCGCGATCTCGTGGGCCAGCACCAGCGCGACGCCGTTGTCGTCCAGGCCGTCCAGCAGCCCTTTGAAGACCCAAATGGCGCCGTTGGCCATCGCCATCGCGTTCCAGTCGTTGTTGAGGACCACGTAGAGGCGGTACTCGCTCGCGGGATGCCCGGGCGGCGCGAGCCGGCTGACGAGGCGACGCACACGATCGACGTCCGGTCCGGTCTGCTGCAGTTTTCCAATGACCTTCGTGACCGTCTTGCCATCGACCTCCTCCTCTTCGGTCGCGGCGCCGCCCGTCAGCCACTGGCGCTCGATGTCGTTGCTGACCGAGAGGACTTCCGACTCGAACAGCGCCGAGCCATTGGGTTTCGCTTCCAGCGAGGTGGCGACGAAGGCGCCGTCAGCACGACGCGCGCCTGTCGCCTTGACCTCGAATCCAATGGGAATCTCGTCGGGCGTCTTCACGGTGCCCGTGAGTTTCGTGGCCGCGGACGATACGACCCGCTGGCCATCGACGATGAGGACCACGCCTTTGCGCCATTCGGCGTAGCCCTTGAGTTCCTCGGTTTGGACACAGCGCGGAGCCAGGCCGGCGCACAGCGCCAGGGCAAGACAGGAAAGCGCGCGAGACGGCATCGACCACCTACTCCACCCATTCACAGATGTACCTTCTCACAGACGACCTTCGGACGGACCTCCCCGGCCGGACTCTACGTCCGCGGCCGGGGAGCGTCAAGTGCAGGGGAGTCCGTTTGACGACCGCGAAGCGGCGGCGAGAAGTGGTGCCGGAGTGAAGCTTCGCGGGCCAGGTGCCACATCGCGGTCGAGTTTCGTGACCCGATCGATGCGGCGCCCCGCGATCTGCGGAAGATTGTCGGCCGTTGCCTGCAGCCCGATCCCGGCCGCGGCACCCAGGAGTGCGCTTGGGCCGTCGACCATGAGGACGTGAAGTGGTATTCCCGCGACCGCCTGGAGCATAATCTCCCCGATCGCTCGTGTTTGTCCCGACAGGAGGAAAGGAGCGCCCGTCATGCTGACAGCACGATCAGGCAAGGAAATCGTCCTCCGGATGCCGAATGCCATCGGCACGTTCAACATCGTGGCGAAGACGCTCGCCGACAAAGGCATCAACCTGCTCGCGGTGACGTCATGGGTCGAGGGCGACCAGGTCGTGATACGGCTGCTCACCGACGATACGGCACGCGCGATGGACGCGCTGCGCCCGCAGCACGACAACGTCCGCGAGGCCGACGTCGTGGTGACGGAGATGCCGCACAAGCCCGGGATGCTGCGGCGCATCACCGACACGCTCGTCGAAGACGAGATCGACATCCATCACCTGTACGCCTCGGCGACTGCCACGCAGGATCGCTGCCTCGTGGTGCTCGCCACGGCGAACAACGACCGCGCCATCGTCCGGCTGAACGCCGCGGCACGGGCGTCGGTGGTGCGCGTCTGAGTCGAGAGGTCGTGGGTCGCCGTCCTTCGCCACCTCGCCAGCCGGTGCACGTCGTTCGTGGCCGGCCGCCCCGCCCGCGGCCGGTGCCAAGGCGTCCGCCGCGACCGCGCCAGGGTGCCGCACTGTGCCGACAGCCTCTTTCCGTTTTTACGGGCCGCTGAACGACTTCCTGCCGGCGGTGCGCAGACAGGCGACGCTCGTCTGCGATGTGGCGAGCGGCGCCTCGGTCAAGGACCTCGTCGAAGCGCTCGGTGTTCCGCACACGGAAATCAATCACCTCGTCGTGAACGGCAGGATGGTGGACTTTACCCGCACCGTCCGCGCCGGCGATCGCGTGGCCGCCTATCCCGCGTTCCGGACGCTGGAGGTCGCAGGCGCCGTGTACCTCGGCCCACCTCCTCAGGCCGAGCCGCGCTTCGTGGCAGACGTTCATGTCGGGCGCCTCGCCGCGTATCTCCGTCTGGCGGGCTTCGATGTCGCGTACCGCAACGATTATTCCGATACCGAAATCGTCGCGATCTCGGCGGCGGAGGATCGTACCGTGCTCACACGCGACGTCGGCGTGCTGAAGCACCGCGACGTGATGCGCGGGTACTTCGTCCGTGACACACGGCCGGGCTGGCAGCTGGTGGAAGTCCTGCGCCGATTCGACCTCCGGGCCCGCGCGGCCCCGTTCACACGCTGCGTGCGATGCAACGTCCTGCTGCGGTCCGTTCCAAAGGACGACGTGATCGAGTCACTCCCACTGCGCACACGCGAGCACTACGAGAAGTTCTCGAGGTGCGTGAGCTGCGGTCGCGTGTACTGGGCAGGGTCGCACTACATCCGCATGCGGCTGTTGCTCGATGCCGCGTTTTCAGCGGCGGACGGTGAGCCGCACGCCGGCGATCGCCATACGCCGCCGTAGGCTGGGGCCTTTCTTCCCTTGGGTTGAATTTATTTAGAACGGTCTATATAATCACGCCGTTGTCCACGCATCAGGCGGGGAGCCGGGAACGGATGATTCAGGCGGCCGAGACGCTGCTTCGGGAGAGCGGCCTCTCAGGAGCCGGCATCAAGCACCTCGTCGCCCGCAGCGGAGCGCCGGTCGGCTCCGTCTACCATTTCTTTCCCGGCGGCAAGACGCAGATCGTCGCCGAAACCCTGCGGCTCCATTCCGCTAAGGTCGTCAGGCTCTTTGAGGACGCGTTCGAAGACGCGGCCGTGCCGTTGCCCGCACGTCTGCGAGCCCTCTTTCGCATGGCCGCGAAGGGTTTCGAAGCCGCTGGCGCCGACAAGAGTTGCGCGATCGCGGGCGTCACGCTCGACCTTCGTGCGAGCGACCATTCCCTCCGACAGGTGTGTGACGCCAGCTTCAACCAGTGGGTGGACGAAATTGCCTCCCACCTCCCGTGGCCGGACGTCGAAACGCGGCGCTCGTTTGCAACGATGGTCGTCCTCTCGCTCGAAGGCGCGTTCATTCTGGCGCGCGCCGGGAAAGCCGGACACGCCTTCACGACGGCAGGCGACTGGCTCGCCCGCCTCGCCCGGTCAACCCTCCCAGTGTCGACAGGAGAATCGCATGCGTCTTCGCCCGCTGCTCATCATCGTCCTGCTCGTCGCCGGCGTCGGTCACCGTCCGGCCCGCGGACAAAGGAGGCCTAGCATGGACTCGCTTCGAGGAGCCACGATCCGCTGGATGTTCGTTGAGCCGCCCGTGGCGGGCATGAAGTTCGAGCACACGTTTCGCGAGGACGGCACGCTGGTATGGCGCGTTCTCGAGGGCCCTGGCAAGGGCGCGTCGAGTGAGGAAGAACGGTACGCCACGATGAAGATCGCCGATTGCGTGCACGTGGTCTCGTACCTCGCCGCATCAGGCCATACGCTCTCGGTGGTCGTCGACTTCAACACGGGCCGCGTCGTCGGCTTTGGGTCGGACAACAAGGAGTGGCACCCCCTGACGGGCACGCTGCTGGACTGAATCCCGGTTCCCTCGATCTTCATCGTGCCGGAACTGACGCGACACGAAGGCGCGTCACGGTGGCTTGAAGGTGGCCTTGATGTCCGCGAGATTCAAATCCTGCTTGGCCATGCCAAGCTCGAAATCACCCTGCGCTGCTTGAACATCACGATGTGGGAGTCGTGCGAGCGATGCGCGAGCATTGAAATAGCGGAAGCCGCGTCACTCCTCAAGCGACGCGGCGAGCATCCGGCTAAAGACGGCGACTGTGGGTCGCCAGTCGCCGTTCATCGCCGCCGCGCCGGCGTCCCCGTGGCCGCCGTCAGGGCGAGGACGCAGCCGGATCGCCGGCGGAAAGCCGTATCGCATCAGCAACGCGTTAGCCCAGATACGCGCGGTCCGGCCGTTTCCGTTGGCGAACGGATGGATTCGAACCCACTCGGCATGCGCCCATGCGCACAGATCGATGACAGCCGCAAGGCCATCGGTGTCGAGCGCCTCCGCGCGTGGGTACCGCGCGTCCAGCGCGGCCACCGCTCTCTGCAAGGTTTGTTCGAAAGCCGCGAGCTCCGAGGCGACCCGCTCAGGCGGCGCGCCTTCGTGCCCACCGACCCAGACGCGCATCGTCTCAAGGCCGGGCTCGCCGCGAAAGCGCCCGACGTACTTCTTGTCGGGCACCGTGAGCCCGGCCATCGTGTCACCCTGCCACCGCCGCGCGTCCTCGGCGGTTGGAACCGCCCTGCGAGCGACGCGATCCCGGACGCCGCCAAGAACGCCAACGAGGTTCTGCCGGAGTCTTGGGCTGTCTGCGTCCCAGTCAGCCACGTATCAGCTCGCGCACCAACCGCTGGGCGGGTCCCTTTGCGCGAGTAGTCTGACCCTCCACTGGGTCCTGAGCGGCCGATTCGGCTTCGGCGTCGGCGAACCTGGAGATCGCCGATTCGAAGTCCGCGTCCGCCTGTCGGTAAGCCTTGACGCGGCGAAGCGTCTCCTCGAGTTCCGCTTCGACGGTCGCGGCGCGGGTATCGAGGTACTCGCCTACGGCTTCGTTGACGAGTCGGTTCAACGGCACTCTCCGCACCTCGCCAAGCAGCACCAACCCTTTCTCCAGGCGAGGATCGAGACGGAAGGTCGTCGCCTTCCGTCCACCCCCTCGCTTCATTCGGGTGGAATCGGAGCGCCGACTTGAGCGAGCGACAGCTTTGCTACTCATGGTTCTCGTGATGATATCACAATTCATTTGTGACGTCACAGTGTGATAATGACGTCATGCGTAAAACCTCGCCAAGATACGGACTGCGCGACTACATCAACGCGACGATGGCGTTCGAGGCGTGCAGACGTCTGCACCATGAAAGCCTCGGGTCAGTCAGGGGGGCAATGGCGGCCGGACCTGCGAAGAACTGGAGCCGGCGCTCGGACTTGAACCGAGGACCTGCTGATTACGAATCAGCTGCTCTACCAACTGAGCTACGCCGGCACATGGGGTGGGACCATCACGGCGGGCCTCGGCAGGCCCGCCGGAACACGACATTCTACCACGGCCTTCCCGAGCGCAACATTACCGGGTGGCGCCGTGATTGCACTTCCGAACAGTCACCGAAACGGAGGAGCACATGGCTGAAACACATCGGCTCGACCACCGCAGCGGCAGCGCACTCGAGAATTGGAACGCGCGCGACGAGGTCGGCCGTTCGGGGATCTACCCGGCGTCGGGCCCGCGACCCGCCGGCGCCGTCGAGGTGCGCGGCCAGGGCGCGCTCGGGCATCCCGAAGAACAGAAGCGGTTGACCGGCGAGCGCATCGGATCGTGGCCGCTCCTGCTCGGCCGCGCCATCTTCGGCGGCTTCTTCCTCTACAGCGGCATCCACCACTTCCGGGATCGCAAGATGATGGCTGGGTACTCGCAGTCGAAGGGCGTGCCCGCGCCGTCGGTCGCGGTCGCCGCGACGGGCGCGATGCTGACGGCCGCCGGCTTGAGCCTGATCTCCGGCGTGCGTCCGAAGATCGGCGCGTCGCTTACCGCCGCGTTCCTGCTCGGCGTGTCGCCCGTCATGCACGCGTTCTGGCGCGAAGAGGGCCAGGAGCGGATGAACGACACGATCAACTTCTCGAAGAACATGGCCCTCGTCGGCGGCGCGCTGCTCGCAGCCTCGGTTCCAGAGCCGTGGCCCTGGGCGCCGCGGCTCGCGCGATAACCGCGGCGCATCGGTACGCGCCGGGCCTCTAGAAGGCCCGGCCTACAAATTCGTGTACGAGCCAGCCGCCTCCGCGGCTTCGCGCTGCGGCGGCCAGCGAGCGCCGAGCGCCGGCAGCGTTAGAATAGGAGGTGATGGGAGATCTGGCGCTCGAAGTCCGCGTGGAATGCTATGCGGGACATCGTGGCGAGGAAACGCCCCGCGCGCTGCTGCTCGGCGAGGGACGCATCGAGATCGCCGAAGTGCTGGACCAGTGGCTCGACCCCGACCACCGGTACTTCAAGCTGCAAGGGCGGGACGGCGACATCTATCTCGTGCGGCACGACATGAACGCCGACACCTGGGAGCTTACGATGTTCCAGGCGGGCCGGACTTCATCCTGATTTTCCCGATCAGCGGACTGTGATCGGATCCGAAGCGCTCTTCTGCCCGCCTGAACTCCGCCTCCCATCCCTGCGGCAGCCGATAGAAGACGTGGTCCAGCCGCAGCAGGCCTTCGAACGTGCGGCGCCTGTCGGTGACGCGCGTCTATGGAGGGGACGTAGTAGAGCGACAAGCCCAGCTTGTCGGCCGTGCGTTCCACCTCGTCGAAGTCCGGTCCGGCGGCCGAGCCGCCGAGACGCGCCGCAAACGATGCGTCACGCGCGAGGCCGCGCGGAACATCCGGGCCCCCGCGGTAGACCTCTTGAAGAAGCAGAACCACCGGCGCGTTGCCCAACGGCAGAGCCGCGGCGAACCGCTCGACGTCACCCGCGCCAAGCGCGATATTCCACGACACGACGGTAATTTCGTCCGCGGACGTCAGGTTCGCCGACGCGCGAAGCCGCGCGACCGGCGGGCCCACAGCGCTCCGCCAGCGCGAGAGGATCGCGCGATCGCCCTCCGCGGCCGGCGACATCCACGCGATGGGCGCTACGGCAGGCGCCTCGGCCATATCCGCGCGCACCAGCAGGTGATGACCCGTCGCACACGCAGCGCTCAGGAAAATTACACAGAAAAAGCAAAGGAGGGACAGGGCCGGACCGCGCAGGCGGCGCCCGATTGTCTGATTCAAAGCTGTTCCGCTGGAGTGACGTCAGTGTAACACGCCTTGCTGGCTGGCGGCTACTCCTCGTCCTCGTCCGTGGTCTTGGCGCTCGTGGCGATGTCGTCGATGTCGAGGTCTTTGTCCTTGTCCTCGTTGCGCCAGTCCTCGTCGTTCTCGTAAAGGCGGCTGACGGGACGTTCCTTGATGGGGCCTTTCGGGCCGCGCTCGTCCTTGCGCGGCGGCTTGCGCTTGTTCTTCGGCGGCGCATCCGGTCCAAAGTTGCGGCTGCGGGGACCGCCGGGCGCGCCTCCGCCTCCCTCCGGCCTTGGCGCCCAGCCGCTCGGACGGGGGGTGCCGAAGCCGCCTGGGGCTCCGCCCGGACGCGGGCTGCTATAGCCGCCTGGTCTCGGTGCGCCGGGGCTGCGTTCCTCCCGGGGACGCGCCTCACTGACGGCCAGCGGCCGCCCCTTGAAGGGCTGCTGATCGAACGCGCTGATGGCCGCTTCAGCCACGGCGCGGTCGGCGTAATCGACGAACGCAAAACCGCGGGGCCGGCCCGTCTCCCGATCCACGGGAAGGACAATCTGGGTGGGTTCACCGACGCTCGCCAGGTGCTCGCGCAATTCCGCTTCCGACGCGGCGTAAGGCAGGTTACCGATAAACAGACGGACTGACACAGCCCCCTCTTCGTTTGGTGTGTGAAGGCCTCCGGCCTTCACGCTCGCCGGGACCCCGACGCCCGGCTTGCTACAGAATGTCGCGGAGGCTGGCAGGGACAGACCTTCTGCTCCCGACCCCGGCGACAGGCCCCATCAAAATAGCACAAACACGGCCGTCGAGGTTGAAGGAGGTTGACGCCGTGCGCTACCATGAAGAGTTCGGGATTCCCCAAACACGCGACAGTACATGGCAGTCACCACCGAATCGAAGCGTGGCCAGATCACCGTCCGCGGGGCGCGGACGCACAATCTGAAGAACGTCGATCTGACACTGCCCGCGCGATCGCTCATCGTCATGACGGGCGTCAGCGGGTCGGGCAAGTCGTCGCTGGCCTTCGACACCATCTACGCCGAAGGGCAGCGCCGCTACGTCGAGTCGCTCTCCGCCTACGCCCGCCAGTTCCTCGAGCGCATGGAGAAGCCGGATGTCGACTCCATCGAGGGGATCTGCCCGGCCATCGCGATCCGCCAGAAGAACAGCATCCGGAACCCGCGCTCGACGGTCGGCACGACCACCGAGATCCACGATTACCTGCGCCTGCTCTACGCGCGCGTCGGGCGGACCTTCTGCCGCCAGTGCGGGCGCGAGGTGATCCGCGAGACGGCCGAGATCGTCGCGCGCCGCCTCGGCGAGCTGCCGGCGGGGACACGCCTGCTCATCGGCTTCGACATGCCCGTGGTGGCGCCGCCGCCGATGACGCGCGAACCCGATTCGGAGCCGGACGAGGACGGGGCCCCGCCCGAGAACGGCGACGATCCGCCCGTTCCCCAACTGGAGCTTCCCGACCTGGTGGATCCCGTCGCCGAAACCGTCGCGACCCTCCGGCGCAAGGGGTTCGGGCGCCTTTACATCGACGGGCGGACGGTGACGCTGGAGGACAGCGATCTCGGGATCCTGAAGGACCGTCCGGCATTGCAGGTGATTGTCGACCGCCTGCGGATCGAAGGGGATCTGCGCGCGCGGCTGACCGACTCGATCGAGACCGCCTACACGGAGGGGGGCGGCGCGGCGTTCGCCATCCAGCTCACGTCCGAGACGCGAGGAGCGGAGCGGGGCGAAGGGGTCCCCGCGAGCGACGAGCCTGGCGGGGTGCAGGGGGCCCCGCCATCAAATATCGTCCATCGCTTCAGCGAGCGGTTCGAGTGCCGCGTGTGCGAGATCCCCTACGAAGTGCCGCAGCCGCGGCTGTTCTCGTTCAACAACCCGTTCGGCGCGTGCCCCGTGTGCCACGGCTTCGGCAACATCATCGAGCTCGACATGAACCTGGTCGTGCCCGATCCGTCGAAGTCGATCCAGCAGAACGCGATTGAGCCGTGGAGCAAGCCGCACTATCGCCCGCAGCTCGCGGATTTGAAGAGGGCCGCGAAGGTGGGGCGCGTGCGCCTCGACGTGCCGTGGTCCGCTCTGACCGAGGAGGAGAGACGGTTCGTCGTCGACGGCGACCCTTCGGCCGGCTCAGGGCAGGCCCATTCGGCAGGCTCAGGGCAAGCGGGAACCTACGAAGGCGTCAAGGGCTTCTTCCGATGGCTGGAGCGGAAGAAGTACAAGGTCCACGTCCGCGTCTTTCTGAGCCGCTACCGCGGGTATCTGACGTGTCCCGACTGCGCCGGCGCGCGGCTGCGCCGCGAGGCGCGCGACGTGCAGGTCGGCGGGCGCACGATCGACGTCGTGTCCGCGTTGACCGTCCGCGACGCCGAGAGCTTCTTCGCGGGGCTCGAACTCACGGAGAAGGAAGCGGCGATTGCCGACAAAGTGCTGCGCGAGATCCGGAAGCGGCTCGGGTTCCTGCGTGACGTCGGTCTCGAGTACCTGACGCTCGATCGCCTCTCTTCGACGCTCTCCGGCGGCGAGTCGCAGCGCATCAACCTGGCGACCTCGCTTGGATCCGCGCTCGTCGACACGCTCTACGTGCTCGACGAGCCGTCCATCGGCCTGCATTCGCGCGACAACGGCCGGTTGATCGCCATCCTCCGGCAGCTGCGCGACCAGGGGAACACGGTCCTGGTCGTCGAACACGACGCCGACATGATCAAGGTCGCCGACACGGTGGTCGACATGGGTCTTGGGGCGGGCGAGCAGGGCGGGCGCGTGATCTACAGCGGTCCGCTCGCCGGGCTCCTCAACGAGCCGCGCTCGCTGACGGCAAAGTACCTGCGCGACGAGCTCGCGATTCCGGTGCCCGCCGTCCGCCGCAAGCCGACGAACCAGCGGCTCAAGATCCTCGGCGCCCGCGAGCACAATCTCAAGGGCGTCGACATCGAGATCCCGCTCGGGGTGCTCACGTGCGTCACCGGCGTCAGCGGATCCGGGAAGAGCACGCTGGTCCACGACGTCATCTACGCCGCCCTGAAGAAGTCCAAAGGAGACTGGGATCGGCGTGTCGGCACGCACCGCAGGCTCGAAGGGGCGGAACTGGTCAGCGACGTGGTCCTCGTCGACCAGGCGCCAATCGGCCGCACGCCGCGATCCAACCCGGTGACGTACCTGAAGGCGTTCGATCCGATTCGGGAGCTGTTCGCGGCGACCAAGGACGCGCGCTCGCGCGGCCTCAGCGCCAGCGCGTTCTCGTTCAACGTGCCCGGGGGCCGCTGCGAGGCGTGCGAGGGCGAAGGGGAAGTCAAGGTCGAGATGCAGTTTCTCGCCGACGTCTTCGTCCCGTGCGATCAATGCGAGGGGAAGCGGTTCAAGTCGCAGGTCCTCGAGGTCAAGTATCGCGGCCGCGGCATCGACCAGGTCCTCGACATGACGGTGCGCGAGGCGCTGACCTTCTTCAGCAGCTCGCCGAAGGTGCTCCGCCGCCTGCAGGTGCTGGATGAGATCGGGCTGGGCTACCTGCGGCTCGGTCAGCCGGCGACGACGCTGTCGGGCGGCGAGGCGCAGCGCATCAAGATCGCCGCGCACCTGTCGTCGCACACCGGCGATCGCATCCTCTACATCCTCGACGAGCCGACGACGGGGTTGCATTTCGACGACATCGCCAAGCTGCTGGCGGCCTTCCGCAAGCTGCTCCAGGCGGGCCACAGCCTGCTCGTCATCGAGCACAACCTCGACGTCATCAAGACGGCCGACTGGGTTGTGGATCTCGGGCCCGAGGGCGGCGAGGAAGGCGGCGAGCTGGTCGCAGCCGGCACGCCGGAGCAGATCGTCAAGGTCCCGCAGTCGCACACGGGCAAATATCTGGGGGAAGTGCTCGCGGTCGGCCGTTCCAATGCTTACGGCACTGGGCGGGTCCAGTAGCAGGCAGCAGGCAGCAGGCAGCAGGCAGCAGGCAGTAGGCAGTAGGCAGTAGGCAGTAGGCAGTATGCAGAGACTTACGCTGGTCGTGTTGAGCGCCGCACTGCTGTCGGCGCCGTCGGCGGCGGCGCAGCAGGTGCGATACGACGATGTCATTCGGAACCTGCGCAATCCGGACGAGAAGATCCGGCTGGCGGCCGTACGGCTGCTGCGCGAGTCGAAATACCCCGAGGCGGTGGAACCCATCGCGCCGCTCGTCGTGGATCCGGTTGACCAGATCCAGCTCGAGGCGATTGCGGCCGAGCTGTCGTTCTTCCTGGTCGAAGACATCCCGGCAAAGAGGCGCGTCGCGCTCGTGGTGGAGGTGCGCAACCCGGGCACCGCTGCCGCGGCGTTCGAGAAGGGTCCGCTCGCCGTGTGGCCGCGGCCGGTGCCGCCGGCACTCGTGTCCTCCTTGCTCCACGCGATCGACGACGAGAATGCAAAGGTCCGCAACGAGGCCATCTGGACGCTCGGCGCGATCGCGCGGCCGCCGCTCGGCGACCCGGCGCCCGCGCAACTGATCAAGGCGCTCGACCACTACGATCCGGCGATCCGCGCCGCCGCCGCGGCCGTCATCGGCCGGCTGGAGGTCCGGCAGGCTGGCGATGCGCTCCTCAAGGCCGTGAACGACTCGGACGCGGACGTGCGGTACGCGGCCATGCGCGCGCTCGGCGCGATTCGCGAGCGGCGCGCGGTCCAGGCCCTCGCCGAGCAGTTCAACTTCTACGTGAAGGGGGAAGGCGCGTGGTCCGCGCTCGACGCGCTCGCGCGCATCGGCGATGCGGCCAGCGTGCCGCTCTTCAAGACCAACCTCCGGAGCAAGGACCCGTTCCTTCGGCGTGCCGCGGCGGAAGGCCTGGGGCGCACCGGCGACACGTCGGAGATTCCGGCGCTCGAGATCGGCGCGGGCAACGATCCGTCCGAGATGGTGCGCGCGGCCATGGAGTTCGCGCTGCAGAAGCTCGGGCGTAACTACGTCCCGCGCCTCGCGGACGCCCTCGGCCGCGAGAAGATGGCCCCGCAGATCGCCGGGTATTTCATGGAGCTCGGCCCCTCGATCGTCCCCGCGCTCCTCGCCCACCTGCAGGATCCCAGTCCCGCGATCCGCGGCAACGTCGCGCAGATCGTGGGCGTGATCGGCGGTCCCGATGCCGTGGCCGCGCTGCAGCCGCTCACCCAGGATCGCAACAAGGAGGTCGCGGAAGCCGCGACCCGGGCCATCGAGCGCATCAAAATGAAAGGGTAGCGGATTGCCGATTGGCGATTGCAGATTGGCGATTCACGGATTGGCGAATGACGATTGCGGAGTGGCGGACCCGCAGCCAGCCACGATTTAGCAATGGCTTTGTCCCGTGACTTCTATGCCCGTCCGACCTTGGACGTCGCCCGGGATTTGATCGGGAAGGTGCTCGTGCACGAGACGGCCGCCGGGCGCGCGGCGGGCATCATTGTCGAAGCCGAAGCGTACATCGGCGAGGCGGATCCCGCCTGCCATGCGGCGCCCGGGCCGACCGCGCGCAACGCGCCGCTGTACGGGCCGCCCGGCATCGCCTACGTCTACCTGAATTACGGCATGCACTATCTCGTCAACGCGGTCACCGAGGGCGAAGGCTCTCCGGCGGCGGTGCTGATTCGCGCGCTGGAGCCGATCGAAGGCGAAGGGCTCATGCGGCGGCGCCGCGCGCGAGGCACCGCCCGTCGCGCCGACGCGTTCGACACGGTGGAGCTCTGCCGCGGTCCCGGCAATCTCACGCGCGCGCTTGGCATTTCGCTGGAACAGAACCGGCGCGATCTGACCCGGAGTCCGCTCCGGATCGAGGACCGCGGACTGGCGGCCCGGGCGGTCGCGTGGACCCATCGCGTCGGTATTGCCGTGGGGCTCGAACACGACTGGCGCTGCCACGCCGTTGGCAGCGCCGCCGTGTCGATGCTGAAGCCGGGCGGACGAAGACGGCGCCAGACAATTCGAGGCTCGTCGCTCGCCGTCTAGGAGCCGGGACGTTTCTGCAGCAGCCGTGCGGTCGCGTCGGCCGTCACACCCGACCACGAGAGCCGTTCTTTGCGCGCCGGACGCTCGCGGTCGACGACGATGAACCGGCCGTCAGGCGACCAGTCAGCGCGTCCCCAGCCGGCCCAGGTTCCCGGCTGCGCCTCCTTCTGCAGCAGCCAGCTCTCCCGGGTCTGCACGTCGAGCACCATCAGTCCCGCGGCGTTGTCGCCGTATAGCAGCCATTTCCCGTCCGGCGACCAGGCCATTGGCGCGATCGGCGTGCGCATGGAGGGGATCAGGGTTCCCTCCGCCTTCCCGTCGAGTGACATCAAGCCCAGCTCCCAGACACGCTCGTTCGATCCCTCGATCGGACGACTGGTGCTGTACGCGAAGTGGTGGCCGTCGGGCGACACGGCGAGCCGCGGCACCAGGTAATCGATCTGCGCGACGACGCGCTCGGAGCGATCCGCAAGCGACATCGCCTTCAGCGCAGCCGCTTCGCGCGGGCCGCCGCCGTTCGGATACAGGTGCAGGACCTCGCGGCGCGCAGGCACGTACCACCAGTAGTTGCCGGAGAACTGCGCGACGTCCTGCAGCACGCCTGTGTGGATGTTCAGCGCCGCAACCGTCGCCGGTTGTCCTGCCGCACCCGCGCGCTTGAAGAGGATTTCGTCGGCGCTGCGCCATTTGAGCGGCAGCACGAGGTTCTGCTCGATGAGCGGCCGCTCATTGCGGCCGTCGCTGTCCATCACGGCGAGCCCGTAACGCGTGCCGTTCCGGTAGAAATACGCGATGTGGCTGCCGTCGGGTGACACGCTCGGCGTCCAGTTGCTATCCGCGTCCTGCGTCAGGCGCTGCGGCGAGTCGATGGCGCGGGCGGTCCGCGGATCGACCTCGACGCGGTAGAGATCGATCCCCGCGTATTCGTACCTCATGGTCAGGACGCCGTCCGAAGTCCACCATTCGCGCCCGATCCAGTTGCCGCCCGCGTAGACCGGACCCTCGATGTTGGTGAGGCGCAGCGTCGCGCCGACAGGCAGTGCGCCGTCGATGGGTGCCACGTAGACTCCCCACCGCCCATCTGGATTCGCCTGGAAGGCCAGCAGGCGCCCGTCGGGCGACACCTGCGGACGCGACTCCTCGCCAGTGTCCCTCGTGACGGGCGTCGTTGCCGAGGTTGCCACGTCAAGCACGAACAGCTTCTTGGATTTCGAGACGATGAGGCGCGTGGCGTCCGGCGTGATGGCCGGGCAGCATGTCGTATCGAAGTGGATCTTCCGCGGCCCGCCTCCGTTGGCGGACATCAGGAAATAGTCCACACCGCTCGCGGCGTAGTTCGGGCGATAGAAGAAGATCTCTCCCGTTGCCGTCCAGTCCAAGGGGTACCCGCGCTCGCGGAGGCCCGTCGTGGCGCCGGTCTGGACATCCACGACACGGATCTCATTGCCCTTCCCGTCGGCGGTCAGGAGGTTGTACGCGACACGCCGGCCGTCGGGGGACCATGCCAGGTTCGACACGCTGTCTCCCGGGTGGCTGACGAGCTGCCGCTGCGCGCCCGTCATCAGGTCCTTCAGCTGCACCGTGCCCCACTCTTTCGGGTCCGTATGGTACGCGACGAGCCTCCCGTCGCGTGAACCGAGCTCGTACTGTTCGTCAAGGGACACGGCGGGGAATGGCGCCCGCGGCTCTTTCCCGCGCGCGGCAAGCCGCTCGCTGGCCCGCGAGGCGAACGGCTTCACGTCGCCGTACTCGCGCACCAGTCGCCCGAGCAGAAGGGTGCCGCGCGGATCGCGCGCTCGTTCGTAGAGGAGCGCGAGCTGGTACATGGCCTTCGCGGCCACCTGCCGGTCGCGGGCGAAATCCACGATCAGGCGCTCGTACTTGAACACGGCGTCGCTGGTGTGTCCCTCGGCGCGCTCGGCGGCCAGCGCCTGACGAAACAGCGCCTCGGCCGCGGATTGCTGCGCGTGCACCGCCGCGGCCGCAGCGGTGACCGCGACGGCGAGGGCGGCCAGAATCGATGCGCGGTATTTCATGGCGAATCTCCTTTTCGCCTGACAGGATGGCCGATTGCGGGAGGCGGAATTGTCATCGTTTCGTCAGGGATCCGTGACGAACCTGTAGCCGACGCCGTGCACGGTGAGGAGGTGCCGCGGCTCGGCAGGATTCGGCTCCAGCTTGGCGCGGATCGAGAGGATGTGCGTGTCGATGGTGCGGTTGCTCGGGAGCGCTTCGCTCCCCCAGATGCGGTCGATCAACAGGTCGCGGCCGACCGCGTTGCCGTTGTGCGCGGCCAGCAACTGCACGAGCGCGAACTCCTTCGCCGTGAGATGCACCGGGACACCGCCGCGCGTGGCGACGTAGCGGCCGAAATCGAGGCGCACGTCGGCGAACTCGAGACGTTCGGGAAGCGCCGGCTCCTCGGCCTCCTGCCGGCGCAGCAACGCGCGCACGCGCGCGAGCAGCTCCGGCACGCTGAACGGCTTCGTGAGGTAATCGTCGGCGCCGAGATCCAGGCCCGTGACTTTGTCGGCCTCTTCCGTCCTCGCGGTGAGCATCAGGATCGGCAGACGCGTGTCGGTGTCGCGGATACGTCGGCATACGTCGAAGCCGTTCATGCCCGGAAGCATCACGTCGAGGATCAACAGATCGGGACGTGTCTCCCGCACGCGCGCCAGCGCGTCGTCTCCGCGGACCGCCTGGAGGACGGTGTGTCCCTCGTACACGAGGTTCTGCTTGATGCCGAGCAGGATCGCGCGATCATCCTCTACGATGAGGATTCTGGCCATGGGTCAGGTGCGCAACTCGTGCGGCGTCCCGACGGGTGCGTGGGCAGAGGTCGCGACGGGCAGCCAGACCGAAAACGCGCTGCCGGCTCCCGGCTCGCTGGTGAGCGACACACGTCCGTCGTGCGCTTCGGCGAAGTGCCGGACCAGCGACAGGCCCAGTCCCGCGCCGGCCGCCTCGGTCTCCGCCTCCGGCGCACGATAGAAGCGCTCGAATACCTTCCGCTGCACGCCTGGGGGGATCCCGATGCCGCGGTCCGTCACGCGCACCTCGATTTCGTCGCGGGTCCGAAAGATGCCAACACGAACTTCTCGCGATATGCCGGAGTACTTGACCGCGTTGCTGAGCAGGTTGGCCACGGCATGCGCCAGGCCGTCAGCGTCCGCGCGCACGGCCACACCGGCCGCATCTCCCTCGCGAATCACCGTAAAGCCTTCGCGGCGCAAGAGCGGACCGAACCGCGCAAGTGCCGAATCGACCGCGGCGCAGACGTCGATCTCCACGGGATGATACACGGCCGCCCCGCGATCGATTCGGGCGGCGCTCAGCACGTTGTCAACGAGCCGGCCGAGCCTGTCGCTCTCGTCGACGATGCCGTCCAGCAGTTCGGCCGCCGACGCGCCCGGCGCTCGATCGAGCCGCAGCGTTTCGGCGAGCAGACGAATCGACGTGAGCGGTGTCTTCAGCTCGTGCGTGACACTGGTGACGAAGTTGGATCGCAGAGAGGCCATCCGGACCTCGCGTCCGATATCGCGCAGCGCGAAGTAGGCGAGTGCGCCGACCAGGGCGAGCACCGCGGCAAGCGACCCCACGAACAGCGCGTTGCGCCGGCGCTCCGCAGCCGCGTCGCTCTGACGGGGACGCAGCACGAACGCCAGACTGGGCACCTCCGCCGTCAAGGGAAACGTGATGAGGGTGCCGCCTTCCGACCCGGGCGTCGGCGTGAGCATGGAGTCGAACGCGACACTCGACGCCGACGTGGATCTGACGTGAGATGCAGCGCGCTGCTGGTCGATGACGGTGAGGTACCGCGGTCCTTGCGGCGATTGGTAGATCCCGAGCAACTCGGTGCGGCCGTTCAGCCACGCGCCTGCGAGGGAGAATGCCGCTCCACCGCCCTTCGGTGAAGCTGCCGCGGCCAGCCATCGCTCGATGCCGCGCGCGAGCGCGATGGTTCGCGCGATTCGCGCAGCGTGTTGTCGCGCCGCTTCCGCGAGTGTGGCGCCGCTCGCGCCGCCGACCTTCGCGATGGACTCGATATCGCCGGCATCCGAGGGATGTCCGAGCGCCCCTTCGTCAATTAGTGCCGCGAGCTGGCGCGCCAGGCCGGGGAAACGCGCCGGGAGCGAGCCGGACGCGCGCCATGCGGCCGTCACCTGGCGGGCCGCATACACGCTGTACGAAACGCCGTATTCGTCGCGCGCGGCCGCGCAGCAGCGCAGAATCGCTTCCGCGCGGTCCACGGCGGCGCCATACCGGCGCTGCTCAAGTGCCGCCCGGCCCTGCTCCAGCAGCGCGGCGGCACGCGCGGTACGTTCGGCGACAGCGGGCGACACCGGCACTGAATCGAACGCGGCGACAGTCTCGCGGTACGCGAGGTCGTAGTCGGGCTCCAGCCGTTCGCCGTCGGGCTCGACGCGGAAGGCGGCGGACACGAGCGCCGGCAAGGGCTCGCCAGGCGCAAAGGGCCGATCCGGCGGCAGGCCGCGCCACCGCTCGGAGAGATCGCGGGACGCATCGGCGAGCGCCGACAGCAGATCGCCGCGCAGGCGTGCCGCCTCGGCCTCCGCGGCCGCGCGCCCGCGGAGCACTTGGGCATCGCGATCGATGCGCAGCCACTTGTACCCGAGCACCGCGACCGCCGCGCACGGCAGCAACACGGCCACGAGCGGCACGACGAGCAGCCGCCTCGGCACGTCCATGGGTTCGGGCGAGAGTCTATACCCCCCGGCGCCGGCGATTGTCAGGGTTTCGTCAAGGCGCAGCAGGCCGCCTAGCGCCGGCGCGTGCTGCCCGTGGATTTCACGACAGGCACGCGCGCGGAGAAGGACTTGCCTTCACGCACGAGGCCGAGCGTCACCGTGCTGCCAATCTTCGAGTCCGACAGCAGGCGCATGAAGTGCGAGCCGTCGTCGACCGGGGTGCCGTTGAACGACGTGATGACGTCGCCCGGCCGGATGCCCGCGGCGAACGCCTCGGAGCGCTGATCCATGCGGATGACCAGCACGCCGTGCGTGCTCTTGACCCCCAGCCGCTCCGCCAGGTCGCTCGTCAACCACTGCAGCCAGATCCCCGACATCGTCCCGCGCCGGACTTCGCCGTATTTGATCAGGTCGTCCATGACGTGCCGGGCGAGATTGCTCGGCACGGCGAAGCCGATGCCCTGGTAGCCGCCCGACTCGCTGTAGATGGCGGTATTGATGCCCACCAGCTCGCCCCGCGCGTTGATGAGCGCGCCGCCGGAGTTCCCCGGATTGATCGCGGCGTCCGTCTGGATGAAGTCCTCGTAGGTGGCGAGCCGGCCCTCGAGGCTGCGGCCGGTGGCGCTGACGATGCCCAGCGTGACGGTCTGATTGAGCTGGAACGGATTGCCGATCGCGAGGACCCATTCGGCCACCTTCAGTTTCGACGAGTCCCCCCAGGGCAGCGTCGGCAGCCCCGAGGCGTTGACCTTCAGCACCGCGATATCCGTATCCTCGTCGACCCCCACGATTCTCGCCAGCAGATCGCGCTTGTCGGGCAGCACGACGCGCACTTCCTTCACTTCGGCGCCCTGCTCGCGCACGACATGGTTGTTCGTCAGGACGTATCCGTCCGGCGAGACGACGACGCCCGACCCGAGGCTCTGCGCGCGCTGTTCGCGATAGCCGAACGGGTCGTCGCCCAGAAAATCGCGGAAGAACGGATCGTTGGCGAACGGAGAGTTGGATCGGCGGACGATCTGGGTGGACGAGATGTTGGTGACGCTGGCGATGGCACGCTCGGCGACGCCGGTCAGGTCGGGCAGCGGGGATGCTGCCGCCGGCGCGCCGGGACGGCTGGACTGCGCCGGTGGCGCCGCGGGCGGTTCGGCGGCGCCGTCGCTGGCGCTCCTCATGCGCCCGGTGAGCACGAGCCCTCCCAGGAATCCCGCAATCACGAGCAGCAGCAGCGCGGTGACTCGTCGATGCATCGTTTATCGCACCTCGATCTTCAGCGGCGGCGCCGGGGTCGCCTTGGGCAAGGTGACCCTCAGCACGCCGTTGGCGAATTCCGCGGAAACCTTGTTGACGTCGACCTTGTCGGCGAACTCGAACGTTCGGGAGAACGGGCCGCGGCCGCGCTCCACCTGGTGAAAATGCACGACCTCGGACCCCGCGGGATCGCGGCCGGCGCGCTCGCCGCGGATCGTGAGCCGCGACGCCTCGATGAGCAGCTCGATCTGGTCGCGGGTGAGTCCCGGCAGCTCCGCGGCGATCACGTAGCGGTCCTCTGTCTCGTAGACGTCGACGGGGGGCGTCCAGGCGTCCGGCGAGTGCGCCGACAGGCGTTCCAGCCGTTCCTGCCACGCCCGGAGGTCTCGCAGTGGATCCCACGGCACCGTTCGATGGTGCCACAGATCAGCAATTGCGGATTGCGAATTGTGGACTGCTGACTTTATCGTCGATTGCCGAGGGCGGACTGGCCACCAATCGTCCGATCCGCAATAACCAGTACGATCCGCAATCACCAATTCGCAATCCGCAATGACTATTGAGGCTTGTGCTACGATCTGAGGGCTGTGCGCCCGTCTGGCGCCGCCCCATAGGAATATGAGCTCCATTCAAGCGACGCGACTCAAGAAAGGCATGCTCGTGAAGATCGGCGAGGACCTGTTCCGGGTGCTCGACCTTCAGCACGTCACGCCGGGGAACCTGCGGGGCTTCGTGCGCGTGAAGTTCCGCAATATCCGCAACGGCAGCCTGTCGGACCAGAAGCTGCGGTCGGAAGACACGATGGACCGCGCCACCCTGGACGAGCGCGAGATGCAGTATCTCTACCGCGACGGCGACTCGTTCCATTTCATGGACACGACCTCGTTCGATCAGTTGCACATCGACGCCGAGGCGCTCGGGGACTCGGTGAGCTACCTCGTGCCGGATGCGCTCATCAAGGTGGAGTTCTACGGCGCCGAACCGGTGGGCATCGAGCTGCCGCCGACGGTCGATCTGCGCGTCGAGGACACGGCGCCCGGAATCAAGGGGGCCACGGCCAGCGCGCAGGTGAAGCCGGCGAGGCTCGAGACGGGGCTCGTGGTCAGCGTCCCGCCCTTCGTGAACACGGGCGACAAGGTCCGCGTCAGCACCGAGACCGGAGAGTACCTGTCCCGCGCCTGAGCCGCATTCATGGACATCGGCCATCATCGTCCCAACTCCGGCTGGATTGAAGTCATCACCGGCAGCATGTTCAGCGGCAAGAGCGAGGAGCTGATCCGCCGGCTGCGGCGCGCGCAGATCGCCCGGCGCAAGGTGCAGATCTTCAAGCCCGGGCTCGACACGCGCTACTCCGAGGATCACATCACGTCACACAGCGAGATGCGGATTCCCTCGGTGAACCTGTCGTCGTCGCGCGAGCTGCTCGAACAGGTGCTGCCGGAAACCGAAGTGGTGGGGATCGACGAGGGGCAGTTCTTCGACGTCGAGCTCCCGGCGGTGTGCAACACGCTGGCGGATCAGGGCAAGCGCGTGATTGTGGCCGGCCTCGATCAGGACTATCTCGGGAAGCCCTTCGAGCCCATGCCGCAGCTGCTCTCGATTGCGGAGTACATCACCAAGACGCTGGCCATCTGCATGGTGTGCGGCGCCCCGGCCAACCACACGCAGCGGCTGGTCGCGAGCAGCGAGCGCGTCCTCGTCGGCGCGCAGGGGACCTACGAGGCGCGCTGCCGGCACTGCTTCGACCCGCGGCTCGGGCAGTAGGCGCCCTCCTCCGATGGAACCGAATTCATGAAAACGGGGTCTGAACGAATGACTCCTGGCCATGGACCTGTTGCCGCGCCTGCTGCTGCTGCTCGGTCTCGGTTTTCTCGCCGCCAACCTCCGCCTGCTGGCGCAGTTCATCCGTTTCCTGCGCATCCGGTCGTCCGCCGTCCTGATCTGGCCGGGACCCAAGCCGCCGCTCTACATGCTGCTCGTCGCGCTGGGGGCGGTGCTGGCGTTCCTGATCATCTACAAGCTCACGGTGCTCCGCTTCCGCCCCGTCGACGTGTTCGGCGAAACGATGATGCTGCTGTACTACGCGTGGATGTTCCCGCTGAGCCTCAGGATCGGGCGGGGGTTCTACTCGGACGGCATCTGGGCGGACACCGGCTACATGCCGTACTCACGCATCGGCGGGCTGACGTGGCGTGAAGGCGAGCAGGTGACGCTCGTGATGATTCACCGCACGCGCGCGTTCGCGAAGCGGCTCGAAGTGCCCCAGGCGTTCTACGGCGCCGCGCGCCGGCTGCTGAGGGACAAGATCGCCGCACACGACATCCACTTCACGGGCAAGCCGCTGGATCTCGGCGCGCACGACGAAAGGGACGACGTCTGAAGAGCGTTAATTCCAAATTCCAAACTCCAAAATCCAAAGGCATTCCAAATCCCAAATCTCAAACTCCAAACGGCAGCTCCAAAGGGATCTTTGGAGTTTGGACTTTGAAGTTTGGAGTGCCTTTGGAGTTTGGACGTTGGAATTGATTATCGAAGGAACCGGAGAATCCACCCAATCGGTCCGGAGCCCGTGGCGGTCGGATCGCCCAGCCACTCCGGTGGCGTGAGCCACACGAAGGCGAGAATCGCGATCACCATCACGTCGTACTGCCAGGTGGCGCGCTCGTGGGTCCAGAAGAACCCGTTCCACAGGATCCGCGCGGGCAGCGCCACGGGGTGTTTCATACCGCCACTTTCTCGCGCGGCGTCCGCAGCATCATGTACGTGTAGATGATCCGGTCCGCGACGGTGAAGACCGACAGCACGCCGATGACCCACATGACGGCCGCCATGCGGTTGGTGAACGCTCCGATCATGAACAGCACGATGCGCTCCGGCCGCTCCATGAAGCCGACCTTGCACTTCGCGATGAGCGATTCGGCGCGCGCCCGCGTGTAGCTCGTCATGATCGCGAACATCATGGCGAGCGCGGTGATCATCACGTAGTCGGTCCGGCCCAGGCGCGAGTACAGGTAAATCAGGCCGATGAACAACGCGATGTCCGAGAACCGGTCCACCACCGAGTCCCAGAAGCCGCCGAACTCGCTGACTTCCTGAATCTCCCTGGCCACCTTGCCGTCGATGAAATCGAAGATATTGGCGACGATCATGATCACGCCCGCCGTGATGAAATGGCCGAGCGCGAGCTGGATGGCCGCGGCGACGTTGATGAGGACGCCGATGCCGGTCAGGATGTTCGGGTGAATCCGAAAGCGGACGCACAGGTTGATAATCAACTGCAGCGGGAACATGCAGATGCGGCCGATGAGCCCGGTAAAGGTCATGGTGGCGGTATAATCAAGGGTTGCAGAACTGCGCGGACGGCGCAGTGTACCGCATGCCAATCAGTGATCTCAAGGCCCAGATCGCCCGCCTGCCGGAGCAGCCCGGCGTTTACCTGTATTACAACGGGGCCGGCGAGACTCTGTACGTCGGCAAGGCGCGGGTGCTCCGGGATCGCGTCCGCAGCTATCTCGGCGCGCGTGGCACGAGCCCGCGGCTCGACGCGCTGCTCGACGAAGCGCAGCAGCTCGAGGTCATCGTCACCGACTCGGTCGTCGAGGCCCTCGCGCTGGAGAACAACCTCATCAAGCAGCGCGCGCCCAAGTACAACATCCTCCTGCGCGACGACAAGACGTACCCCTACCTGCAATTGACGACGGGGGAGGCGTTCCCGCGCGTGCTCGTGGCGCGCCGCGTCGAGCGCGACGATCATTTCTACGCCGGGCCTTTCATGCCGGCGTCGCTCGCCCGACGCGCGATGTCGCTGACCCACAAGCTGTTCGGCATCCGCTCGTGCAACGAGGTGATCACCGGAGCCCGCGGCCGTCCGTGCCTCGAGTACGACATCAAGCGATGCGCGGCCCCTTGCGTCCGCGAGCTGTGCTCCGAGGACGAGTACCGACTGGCGGTGGAGCACACGAAGTTGTTTCTCGAGGGCCGCAGCGAGGAGCTGGTGGGCACGCTCGGCGATCGGATGATCGCGGCGGCGGCCGGCGAGCGGTACGAGCAGGCGGCGCAGCTTCGCGATGCGATCCGGACGATCGAGACGCTGCGCGCGCGCCAGCAGAAGATGGCGGGCACGGAGTTCGGCGACCGCGACGCCTTTGGCCTGAAGCTCGGGCCCGCCGGCGCGGTCGTGCAGGTCTTCCAGATGCGCGGCGGCAAGGTCGTCGAGCGCGTGGAGCTCGTGACCGACGGCGCGGCGGACCTGTCCGAGCGCGACGTGCTGCAGGCCGCGGTCCAGCAGTTCTACGCGGAACGGCCCGCCCCGCCCGAGATTCACGTCCCGGTGCCGTTGCCTGCCGCTGACGCGGAGCTGCTGGAGGGCTGGCTCTCCGCTCGCGCCGCCCGGCGCGTGCGCCTGGTGGTGCCGAAGCGCGGCGAGAAGCGCGGCCTCCTCGACCTCGCGTCGCGCAACGCGGAAGTCGCCTACCAGGCCCGGTTCAACGAGAACGTCGCCGCCAACTACGATGCGCTCGAAACGCTCCGAACCGTGCTCGCCCTGCCTGCCTTGCCGCGGCGCATCGAGTGCTTCGACATTTCCACGATCCAGGGCAGCGAGACCGTCGCGTCGATGGTCGTGTGCGAAGACGGAAGGATGAAACGGTCCGAATACAGAAAGTTCAGGATTCGTGGCTCGTGGCTCGTGGCTCGTGGCTCGAGTGCCGCAGCTCGCAGCTCGCGGCTCGCAACCCGCAGCTCACCGCTTGCAGCTCGTGGCGAGGAGGCCGCGGGTGGCAGCTCGCAGCCCGCAGCTCGCGGTTCGGAGACCGCGGGTGGCAGCTCGTCTGCCGAGCTGCGAGCCGCGGCCTCCGAACCGCGAATTCAGGACGATTTGGCATCGATGCATGAAGTCGTCTTCCGCAGGTATCGCAAGCTGCTGGAGAACGGCGGCCCGTTCCCGGATCTGGTTCTGATCGACGGCGGGAAAGGGCAGTTGTCCGCCGCGTACGCCGCGTTGAACGAGCTGGGACTGGCGAGCCTCGTGGCGGTCGGCATCGCGAAGAAGGAAGAGCTGCTCTTCACGCGCGACCGCGAGGATGCGATCGCCCTCGCGACCGACAGCCCGGCACTGCTCCTCATCCGCCGCATCCGCGACGAGGCGCACCGCTTCGCGGTGACGTTCCACCGCCTGTCGCGGAGAACGCGCGACCTGCGCTCCGAGGTGGACGTGATCCCGGGCGTCGGTCCGCGCCGCCGCAAGGCGCTGCTGACCGCCTTCGGCAGCCTGGCCGGCGTCCGACGCGCCACACGCGAGGAGCTCGTCCGGATCGTCGGCGCCAAGACCGCCGACGCGGTCCTGGCGCATTTCGCGTCGCGGGCGTGACCTCCGGCGAACGATAAGTGCTTGTGAAATCAGTAGTTTTGCCTTAACCTTACCTTTCCTTACATTCGTGGACTACACCTCCATCGCCGTTGCGCTTGCCGTCGTCCTCGGGTCGCTGACCGTCCATGAGATGGCGCACGCGTGGACGGCCGATCGGCTGGGCGACCCGACGGCGCGACTGCTCGGGCGCGTGTCGCTCAATCCGTGGGTGCACATCGATCCGTTCGGGACGGTGCTCCTGCCGTTGATCGCGGCGTTCAGCGGGCTGCCGATCATCGGCTGGGCCAAGCCGGTGCCGGTGAACACGAGCCGGCTCCGGGAACCGCGCCGTGATTTCATGCTGGTGGCCGCGGCCGGTCCCGCGAGCAACCTGATCCTGGCGACGCTCGCGTCGGTGGGGCTGCACCTGTCGGGCGTCGTTCATACTGCGGGCGTGTTCGACCTGCTCGGCCAGGTACTCGTGATCAATATCTTCCTGGCCGTGTTCAACATGATCCCCGTGCCGCCGCTCGACGGCGGCAACGTGCTGGCCGGGCTGCTGCCGCGCCAGGCGGCCTCGATCTTCGTCATGCTGCGCCCGTATGGATTCATCGTTCTATACGCGCTGATGTTCACCGGCGCGCTGAGCGCGATTGTCGTGCCGCCCGCCTCTTTCCTGATAGGGTTGCTGCTTCCGTGAAACCTCGAGTCGTGTCGGGCATGCGCCCGACTGGAAAACTGCATCTCGGTCACCTTGCCGGCGCGCTGGGCAACTGGAGCGCGCTTCAGGACGACTACGACTGCTTCTATTTCGTCGCCGACTGGCACGCGCTCACGAGCGATTACGCGGACACGTCGGCGGTCGTGGCGAACGCGTACGACAACGCCGCCGACTGGATCGCCGCCGGGATCGACCCCGAGCGAAGCACGATCTTCATCCAGTCGCTCGTGCCGGAGCACGCCGAGCTGTTCCTGCTCCTCTCGATGCCGATCCCCGTTCCGTGGCTCGAGCGCGTGCCCACGTACAAGGAGCAGCAGGAGGCGCTGAAGGAGAAGGATCTGTCCACCTTCGGCTTTCTCGGCTACCCGCTGCTGCAGACCTCCGACGTGACGATGTACGACGCGCGGTTCGTGCCGGTGGGGGACGACCAGGTGGCGCACCTCGAGCTCGCGCGGGAGGTCGTCCGGCGGTTCAACAACTTCTTCGGCGACGTGCTCGTCGAGCCGCAGCCGCTCCTCAGCCGCATTTCGCGCCTGCCGGGGCTCGACGGCGGCAAGAAGATGAGCAAGAGCATCGGCAACACGATTCACCTGTCCGACGACGCGGACACCGTGAAGAGGAAAGTGATGTCGATGTACACGGATCCGAAGCGGGTGCGCGCGGACATCCCGGGCACCGTCGAGGGAAATCCGGTGTTCCTGTACCACGACGCGTTCAATCCCGACGCCGCGGAGGTGGACGACCTCAAGACGCGCTACCGCGCCGGCAAGGTGGGGGACGTCGAGGTCAAGACCAAGCTGGCGAAGGCGCTCAACGCGCGGCTCGATCCGATCCGCGCCCGGCGCGCGGATCTCCTCGAGGATCCGTCGACGGTGCGCGATATTCTGATGGAGGGCTCGCGCAAGGCGCGGGGCATCGCGGAAGAGACCATGGAACGAGTGCGGACAGCCGTGAAACTGAAGTACTAACAGGAGAAGGAGAGCAGGGGAGGCTTGTCTTTAGATTGACTACTTCCCTTCTTCTGTGAAGGTCATGGAACAACCCGAGTTCGAATCGATCCTGGAGGCGTACCCGGTCCGTCTCGACAACTTCGAGGGGCCGCTCGACCTGCTGCTGCATCTCATCAAGCAGCACCAGGTGAACATCTACGACATCCCGATCGCGACCATCACGAAGCAGTACCTCGAGTACATCGACTTGATGCAGGAGATGAACCTGGACGTCGCGGGGGAGTTCCTCGTGATGGCCGCGACGCTGATTCACATCAAGTCGCGGATGCTGCTGCCGCGCGTCGACCCCACGCAGGAGGATCCGGACGAGGATCCGCGCGAAGCGCTGGTCCGGCGGCTGCTCGAGCACCAGAAGTTCAAGGCCGCCGCCGAGCTGCTGCACGAGCGCGAGACGCTCCGCAGCGCGCAGTGGACGCGCGCAGACGGGCCGATTGCGGAGATCGCCGGCGAGGCGCCGGAGCCCGAGGTGGAAGTCGACCTCTTCTCCCTCATCAGCGCGTTCCGCGCCGTCGTCGAACGCGCGAAGCAGCGCCCGAAGGTCTATCTGCCGAGCGAGCAGATCCCGATCGAGGACCGCATCGAGCAGTTGATGACGATGCTCTCGGAGACCGAGGCGTGCGGCTTCGAGGACCTGTTCGCGGACGTGCAGAGCCGCGCGGGCATGATCGTCACGTTCCTGGCGATGCTCGAGATGATCAGGCTGAAGCTGATCCGCGTGTTCCAGTCGGGCGCCATGGGCCCGATCCGGGTGTACAAGCGCGCGCGTCCGGCCGACGCGCCGAAACCGCTGCTGGATCCGGACGAGCGCCACGCGCGCGAGACCGCCGGGTCCGACGAAGAGGACTGACCGTGTCTGACCACTTGAAGCCGATCGTCGAGGCGCTGATCTTCGCGTCGCCCGAGCCGATCACCCCGAAGATGCTGTACAAGCTTCTCGACGGCGAGCCGAAGGAAGACGTCGATGCCGCGCTCGCCGCGCTGCGCGCGGACTACGAACGGCCGGGCGGACTGCAGATCGTCGAAGTCGCCGGCGGCCTTCAGATCGTGACGCGGCCGGAGCTGCACGACTGGGTGCGCAAGATCTTCCACGAGCGCACGAGCTCGAAGCTCTCCGTGCAGGCGCTCGAGACGCTCGCGGTGATCGCCTACAAGCAGCCGGTCACGGCGGCGGAGATCGCGGAGATCCGCGGCGTCACCAGCAGCGGCGGCGTGCTGTCGACGCTGGTCGAGCGCCACCTGATCAAGACCGTCGGCCGCAAGCCGGTCGTGGGCCGGCCGTTCATGTATGCGACGACGCGCGAGTTCCTCGATCGCTTCGGATTGAACGATCTGAGCGACCTGCCGAAGGTGGAGGAACTGTCCGACGCGCTTGGCTTCGAGCTGCCGGGCATTCTCGCGGAACCCACGGCCACGACGACGCCGCTCCCGTTCGACGAGGAGCACCCCCGGGAAGAGCCCGCGGCCGAAACCCGCGAGCCCGCGCCCGACGAAACCGTTCATTGACACTGGAATTCGCCCTTCGCCCTTCACTCTTCCAGCGACTCTGATGCTTATTCGTCTCCAGAAGATCCTGTCCTCGGCGGGGATCGCCTCGCGGCGCGCGGCGGAGCAGTTCATCACCGACGAACGCGTCACCGTCAACGGCGAGACCGTGACGACGCTCGGCTCGAAGGCGGATCCGGACAGCGACGACATCCGCGTGGACGGACGCCGCATCAAGCTGGCCGGACAGCGCCGGCGCTACATCCTTCTCTACAAGCCGCGGGGCTACATCACGACCCGCTCCGATCCCGAGCGGCGGCCGACGGTTGTCGACCTGCTCGCGAAGGGGGGCGTTCGGGATTACGTCTACCCGGTCGGGCGGCTGGATTTCGAGTCCGAGGGCCTGCTGCTGCTGACGAGCGACGGAGACCTCGCCGCCCGGCTCACGCACCCGCGGCACGGCGTTGAGCGCGAATACGAAGTGCGAGTGCTGGGCACGCCCGACGAGAAGGGGCTGGAGCGCCTGCGCGGCGGCATCCTGATCGACGGTCGGCGCACCGCGCCCGCGCAGGTGGACGTCCGCACCATCACGCCCGGCGGCCACGCGGTGCTGACCGTGGTCATTCACGAAGGGCGCAACCGGGAAGTGCGCAAGATGTGCGAGGCGATCGGGCACCCGGTCAGCCGGCTGCGGCGCGTCCGCATAGGCCCAATCCGCGATCCGCACATCCGGCCCGGAGAGTTTCGCGATCTCGACGAGAAGGAAGTCGCCGCGCTGAAGCGCGCCACGTCAGGTACGCCCGGCCCGCCGCCGACCCGCAGGCCCGACCTGAAGGTCGGGCCTACTCGTTCAACAGATCCCGCCAGAAACGCACGAGGCGCCAGACCGCGGCAGCCGTCGCCGTCCGGTCGACCTCGGCGTGGGTGATGAGCGCGGTCGCGAGCTGGTGGACCTCCACGCCCCGCGATCGCAGCGCGCGTGCGAGCAGCGCCGACTCGATCGCGGGAATCACGTTGTCGCCGGTGCCGTGGAGCAGATACACGCGGCACGGCGGGGCGGCGCTTCGCTCGGGTGACAGGGCGGCATCGCCGCCGAGCGCGCGCACGTGGGGCAGGAGGATCGGCCCGAGGTGCGCGACATCGCGATCGTTGACATAGCCCATCAACGTACGCGCGGGCTCTGGCAGCGCCGCCGCCATGGCGCGCGCGCGCGCGAATTCGGCCGCCGCGCGCGTCCGGTCCGCGACGTCCAGACGCGACCCTTCGAGAAACGTCAGGATCGCCGCGCGCAAGGGCTCCGCCTGGCCGGCCGGCACCACGAGATCGGCCGCGCCCAGCAGGATGACGGCGAGACCGTAGTCGTGCTGGGGCCGGCGGGTCCCGTCAGCCTGGACGCCGGTGCACAAGTACTGGAGCGTTCGCGGGAGATCGCCATGTCCTCCGAGCGACGTGACGAACTGCACGCGGCCCGCCAGGGAGGGACGCGCCGCGGCGACGATCGACAGGCCGCCGGCGAAACTGATGCCCATCATCCCGACGCGGCCGTCCGTCGCCAGATCGCGGCGCGCCGCCAGCCAGCCGGCCGCATCCTCGATCATGTCGGTCGTCCGCGGCGTGATCAGGTAGCGCGTGAGATCGACGGGCTCGACGGTCAGCACCGTGTGGCGGACCGACGCGAGATCGCGCGCGAACTGCACCAGCCGCGGCTCGTCAACGCCGGCCGCGTGCACGCCCGGCACGAGCAGCATCGCCCGATCCGAGGCGCCGCGCGGGGTGTAGAGGCGCGCCCGCAGCGTCCCGCCGCGCCAGGGCACTTCGAGTGCGCGTTGGTCGAATGGGTTGGTCTCGAGACGCGCGGCGTTGCGAACCACGCCCTGCATACCGGCGGCGTCGATCACGAACGCCGCCGCGCGAAGATAATTGGTCGCGTGAAGGCCAGCCGCGATCACCACCAGCGCGGCTGCGAGCCACGCGGTGATTTTTCGAGAACGCCGCATGCGGCGGATAATACCTTAGCTCGCAGCTCGCAGCTCGTGGTGAGGAGACCGCGGGTGGCAGGTCGTCTGCCGACCTGCGACCCGCGGCCTTCGAGCCACGAATTTCCCGGCGGCGAACGATAATAATGATTCAGATGCGCAAGTTGATCATTGCCATCGACGGCCCGTCAGGCGCGGGCAAAGGCACGATCTCGCGCGCGGTGGCCGCGCGGATGCACTACCGGCACATCGACACCGGCGCGATGTACCGCGGCGTCGCGTGGAAGGCCCTGCGGGAAGGGATCGACCTCTCCGACGAGTCCGCGGTGGCCGTGCTGGCCGCGCGGGCCCGGTTCGACATCGGCGAGGATTACGTCCGCATCGACGGGCACGACGTCTCCGCCGCGATCCGCACGGCGGAGATCGACGCGGCCGCCGCAGCCGTGGCGCGGCAGCCGACGGTGCGGGCGGTGCTCATCGAACGGCAGCGCGCGATGGGTGCCGGGGGGGGCGTGGTGATGGAAGGGCGCGACATCGGCACGGTGGTGTTCCCGGCAGCCGACGTCAAGATCTTTCTCGACGCCTCGCCGGAGGAGCGGGCACGCCGCCGCGCGAACGATCCGGCCCACGCCGCCGGCCGCGGGCCGTCAGCGATCCAGGAGGTGGCCGCCGCGCTCGAGCAGCGCGATCTGAGCGATCGCACCCGAGCGGCATCGCCGCTTGTCGCCGCCGATGACGCCGCGGTGATTGACACGACCGCGCTGTCGATCGACCGGGCGGTCGAACGAGTGATGGAGCTAATCCACGGCAGATTGCGAAGTGCGAACTGCTGATCTTATTGGCGATTGGCAATTATTGGCAATTGCCGATTGCCCCGGCGGCGATCGGCAATCCGCAATCCGCAATCGCACTGGTCTATTTCTTGTCTCTGTCCTTGTAGTCCTCGGACGACGCGGGATCCAGCTCCCAGCGGTGGCGATCGCGCTCGATGATCTTGTCGGCCGCCTTCAGCTCCTCGGTGTCCTGGTATTCGATCCCCAGGGCCTTGCCGATGTCGTCCACGCGATCCTGATCCGGCGTCGGGTTGTCGCCTCCAGGCGCTTCGTCGCCGATGGCATACGCGTCTTCCCAGTCCGCGTCGACGTCACCCGCGGTGATTTCCGGTCCCACTTCGTTGTGCTCGAGGCGCGCGTCCTGCATGCCGCGGCGACCGCTGCGCGCGGCTGACGGGGCGCGGTCCATGTCGAGACTCGACGGCGGGGTCTGCACGCCTTCCTCGACTTCGCGAAGCTGACGGCGGGCGCGGTTCAGCCCCGGGATGCGGCTGCTGCCCGCGCCGGCGGGCGTGCCGGTGGAGCGCTTCGTCGGCATCGGGTTCGTGCGCCCCTTGACGCTGCGGCCGGTTTCCGGAGTCTGCGCGAGCTCGCTCTCGCGGCCGGTCCCGCCTGCTCTCAGCTTCGTCGAAGGGCCAGCCCTGAGCGAGCGGCCGGGCAGGCGGGTCGAAGGGCCAGCCCTGAGCGAGCGGCCGTGCAGGCGAGTCGAAGGGCCAGCCCTGAGCGAGCGGCCGTGCAGGCGAGTCGAAGGGCCAGCCTTCCGCGTACGCGCAGCGGTCTTGCGGTGGGCCGGTTTCGCGGCTTTTCGCGTCTTGCGGGTCGCGGCGCGGACGGGGCGTCGCCTGGCGGCCCCAGCGGCGGCCTTCTTCCGCTTCCTGCCCGCGGGCGTTTTCGCTCCGGCCGTGCGGCGTCCCGTCTTTCGTCCGGCTTTGACGGATTTCTTCGGTCCGGCGCCGCTTCGGGCGGATGCCCGAGTGCCGGCGCCGGCGCGCCGATTCGACGGGGTCCGCCGCTGTCCCTTCGATTTCCCTGTCTTCCTGGCCATAGACACCTTCCGCGCCCCTGAGGTTCAGCCCGGTGCGCACATTGACGAAACGCGCCTAAGTGATGTATCTTCTATTGCTTATCGCGATTCAAAGCGATGCAATCTACAGCCCGCCGGAGCTGAGATCCCGGCAAGTACGATCGAGGAGGACCCGTCAAGCATGGCAACAGAAAACACGTCGCTCAACAATCCTAAAGGAGGTGGCACCGGGACCGCTGATCTCAAGACATCGGGTTTCTCCCAGATGGACGAGCAGACTGATCCGCAGGAATACGCACGCCTTCTGGACCTTTACGATAACAGCTTCCGCAACATCGCGGAAGGCGAGGTCGTGAAGGGCACCGTCCTGAAAGTGACCGCCTCGGAAGTCATCGTCGACGTCGGCTACAAGTCGGAGGGGATCATCCCGGTCGACGAGTTCGTCGACGAGAACGGCCAGATTGCCGTCCAGCCCGGCGATACCGTCGACGTGCTGCTCGAGCGCACGGAAGACCGGGAAGGCTACGTCGTCCTCTCGCGCGAAAAGGCCGAGAAGATGAAGATCTGGGACGAGGTCGAGAAGGCCTACGCGGAGAAGAAGGTCGTCATCGGCCGCGTCATCGAGCGCATCAAGGGCGGCCTCGCGGTGGACATCGGCGTCCGCGCGTTCCTGCCCGGCTCGCAGATCGACGTGCGCCCCGTCCGGAACCTCGACGCCCTGCGCGGCCAGGAGCTGCGGATGCGCGTCATCAAGGTCAACAAGAAGCGCGGCAACATCGTCCTCTCGCGCAAGGTCCTCCTCGAGGAGGAGAACGCGGAGAAGAAGAAGCACACGCTCGACACGCTCGCCGAGGGCAAGGTCCTGCGCGGCGTCGTCAAGAACATCACCGACTACGGCGCGTTCATCGATCTGGGCGGCATCGACGGCCTGCTGCACATCACGGACATGTCGTGGGGCCGCGTGTCGCACCCCTCGGAGATCTTCAAGGTCAACGACGAGATCGACGTGATCGTGCTGAAGTACGACGCGGCGACCGAGCGCGTGTCGCTCGGCCACAAGCAGTTGATGAACGATCCGTGGTCGAACGTGATCGAGCGGTATCCAGTGGGCGCGCGGATGGGCGGCAAGGTGGTGAGCCTGACCGACTACGGCGCGTTCGTGGAGCTCGAGCCGGGCGTCGAAGGGCTGATCCACGTCAGCGAGATGTCGTGGAGCAAGCGCGTGAAGCACCCGTCGAAGATCCTCAACGTCGGCGACAGCGTCGACGCGATGGTGCTCGGCGTGGATCCCGGCGCGCGGCGGATCTCGCTCGGCCTGAAGCAGGTCGAGAGCAACCCGTGGCACGAGCTGTCGGAGAAGTACCCGATCGGCACGACGATCACCGGCAAGGTCCGCAACCTGACCGAGTTCGGCGCGTTCGTGGAGGTCGAGGAGGGGATCGACGGTCTCATCCACATCTCGGACATGTCCTGGAGCAAGCGGCTCAAGCATCCGTCCGAGGTGCTGAAGAAGGGGGACACCGTCGAGGCGATGGTGCTCAACATCGACGCCGAGAACCAGCGCCTGTCGCTCGGCCTCAAGCAGCTCCAGACCGACGTGTGGGACGAGTTCTTCACCCAGCACCACGTCGGGGACGTCGTCGAGGGCAAGGTCGTCCGGATGACGAACTTCGGCGCGTTCGTGGAACTGGCGGAAGGCATCGAGGGGCTGATCCACGTCTCGGAGTTCGACGACTCGCAGCACGCCGGGAAGGACGGCAAGCTGGAGCTCACGGTCGGCGAGAGCTACCAGATGAAGATCATCAAGCTGATTGCGGCGGAGCGGAAGATCGGCCTGAGCATCCGTGCGCTGAAGAACGACGAGTTCCGCGCGGACTGGGAGGCGTACACGGAAACCAGTGGACGTCCGGAAGTGACGCTCGGCGATCACTTCAAGCACCAGCAGTAGACAGCTGGCAGCTGGCAGCGGGCAGCGGGCAGCGAGTCACCGGGACTCACTGCCTGCCGGCTGCTGCCTGCCGCCTGCTGACAGAGCAGCGAAAGGGGCCCCCATGAACACCGGCAGCATGACGAAAGCGGAGCTCGTCGAGGAAGTGTCGCGGGTATCCGATCTCACCAAGAAGCATTCAGAGGTGATCGTCGACACGGTCTTCAAGAGCATCATCGACGCGCTGCACCGCGGCGAGAAGATCGAGCTGCGCGGGTTCGGCAGCTTCCGCCTGCGCCGGCGCGAGCCGCGCAAGGGACGGAACCCCAAGACGGGGGACAAGGTGGACGTCCCGCCGAAGAAGGTGCCGTACTTCAAGCCGGGCAAGGAGCTCAAAGAGCTCATCAACCGCGAAGAGGACGCGGGCGTCGCTCCGCCGCCGGCCATCGCCGGGCCCGATCTCGCCGGCGTCTGACGGCCGCGGGATTCATCCGTTCAACATGGAGCGCCTGTGGTCTCCCTGGAGACTGGCCTACGTGACCGCGAGTGCCAAGAGTGAAGGATGCGTCTTCTGCGACGCACAGGATCCTTCCGAGCGGCAATCCTCGCTCATCGTCTTCCAGGGGACGGCCTGCTTCATCATCCTCAACCTGTTTCCCTATAACAACGGCCACCTGATGGTGGTGCCGCGGCGGCACATCGGGTCGCTCGCCGCGGCCACGCCGGAGGAACTGGCGGAGCTGATGGACCTGACGCGGCGCGCTGAAATCGCCCTGGTCGAGGCGTACGCGCCGCACGGGTTGAACATGGGCGTCAACCTCGGGAAGCCGGCCGGCGCCGGCATCCTCGATCACCTGCACATGCACATCGTGCCGCGCTGGAACGGCGACACGAATTTCATGTCGGTCGTCGGCGAGACGCGCGTCCTCCCCGAGGAGCTCCCCGTGACCGCCGACAAGCTGCGCCCGATCTTCCTGCGTTTACAGAAGGAGGGAAGCAGGGGAGGCTTGTCTCGTGGTCTAGCAGAAGAAGGGAAGTAGGAGGGAAGAGAAACCCTCCCTTCTTTCCTTCTCCTGTTCGAACTAGAATCACATCGTCATGATTCTCGAGCTCTCCGCCGAACAGCAATCCTTCCAGCAGCAGGTCGAGCGCTTTGCGGCCGAGCGCGTCGCGCCCGCGGCGGCGGCCATCGACGAGGCCGGCGTGTTTCCGCGTGACCTCGTACGCGAGGCGGCGCGCGCGGGACTGATGGGGGTCACGATTGCGCGCGAGTGGGGCGGCGGCGGACGCGATTACGTCAGCTACGCGACCGCCATCGAGGCGCTCGCGCACGCGAGCGCGGTGATCGCCGTGATTGCCGCGGTGAACAATTCGCTCGTCGCCGAACCGCTGGCGGAGTTCGGCACCGACGCCCAGAAAACGATGTGGCTGCGGCGCCTCGCGACCGGCGGCGCGCTCGGCGCATTCGCGCTGTCCGAGGAAGAGGCCGGGTCCGACGCCGCCAACCTGCAGACCGTCGCGCGCATGGACGAGCAGGGCTACGTGCTCACCGGCCGCAAGGTCTGGGTCGCCAACGCCGAAGCCGCCGATCTGCTGATCGTGTTCGCCGCGACGCAGCCAGGCCTTCGCGGCCGCGGCATCAGCGCGTTCCTCGTTCCGAGCGACGCCCCGGGGCTCGAGCGCGTCGTGACCGCCGATTCGCTCGGCGTGCGCGGTCTCGGCTGCATGGATCTCCAGCTCACGAACGTCCGGGTCGGCGCGGATGCGCTCCTCGGAAACCCGGGCGAGGGATTTCGACTGGCCATGTGGGCGCTCGACGGCGGCCGCGTGGCCATCGCCGCGCAGGCGATCGGCGTCGGCACGGCCGCGCTCGACGAGGCGCTGGGGCACGCGAAAACGCGCGAGGCGTTCGGGCAGCCGATCGGCAACTACCAGGCCATCCAGTGGATGCTCGCCGACATGGCGACCGAGCTCGACGCGGCGCGCATGCTGACCTACAAGGCGGCCGACTCCGTGGACCGCAGCCTCAAGGCCGGCACCGCTCAGGGCAACGCGCCGCACGCCAAGACGCTCGACGCCTCCATGGCCAAACTGTTCGCCTCGGAGGCTGCGCATCGCGCCGCCGACCGCGCGATGCAGATCCTCGCGTCGAAGGGCTACCGGCGGGGCGCCGTCGTCGAGCGCCTCTTCCGAGACGTCCGCGCGACCGAGATCTACCAGGGCACGTCCGAAGTCCAGCGCATGGTCATCGCTGAACACATCCTTTCCTAGACCGGGGGCTTCGCCCCCGGGACCCCCTACTCACTCGCTCGCGGGGCCCCCTGCGCCCCGCTCCGCTCGTGAGGCTCGCTCGCGGCGCTCGCTCGCAGCTCGCAACTCGCAGCTCGCGGTTGGCGGTCCCGCTGACTCCCCGGACAACAATTCCAAGGGGCCTCCCCGGGGATTCGCGTGTTGGGGCGAACGGGGAAGCAAGGATCACACCGGACGAGCAACGAGCAACGAGCCGCGAGCCGCGAGCTGCGAGCAACGAGCTGCGAGCAACGAGCTGCGAGCAACGAGCTGCGACGCTCTCACCCCAACAACTGTTTCGCAATCGTCTGGAGCTGCAGGTTCGACGTGCCCTCGTAGATCTGACCGATCTTCGAGTCCCGGAACAGCTTCTCGACCGGGTACTCCTTGACGAATCCGTTGCCGCCAAGCAGGTTCACGGCCAGCGAGGACACGCGTTCGGCCACTTCCGACGAGAACACCTTGCAGATCGCCGCTTCCTGCAGGAAGGGTCTGTGCGCGTCGCGCAGCCGCGCGGCGTTGTACACGGTCAGCTTCGCCGCCTCGAGCTCCACCGCGGCCCGCGCGATCTGATGCTGCACGGCCTGGAACTCGGCGATCGCCTTCCCGAACTGCTTCCGCTCCTTCGTGTAGTTGACCGCGTGCTCGAGCGCGCCCTTGGCCAGGCCGATCATCTGCGCGCCGATCCCGATGCGTCCTTCGTTCAGCGTCTCGATCGCGGTCTTGTAGCCCTTGCCGATCTCCCCGAGGACGTTGGCGCGCGGCACGCGGCAGTCCTCGAGCACGAGCTCGCACGTGCTGCTGGCGCGGATCCCGAGCTTGTCTTCCTTCTTGCCGACGGTGAACCCGGCCGTGTCGCGCTCCACGATGAACGCGGTGATGCCGCGGTAGCCCGCTTCCGGATTGATTGTGGCGAAGACGATGAAGACATCGGCCTCGTTGCCGTTGGTGATCCAGAGCTTGCGGCCGCTCAGGACGAAGCTGTCGCCGTCCTCGGTGGCGCGGGTGGTCAGAGCGAACGCGTCGCTGCCCGCGCCCGCCTCCGACAGCGCGTAGGCCCCGACGGTGTTGGTGGCGAGCCGCGGCAGGTAGCGCCCCTTCAGGTCGTCGCTGCCCCAGCGCAGGAGCGCGTTGATCACCAGCGTGTTCTGGACGTCGACGAGCACGCCGACCGACGGGTCGACGCGCGACAGCTCTTCCACGACGAGGACCGCGTGGAAGAACGTCCCGCCCGATCCCCCGTAGATCTCGGGGATTTCGACCCCCATGACGCCCAGGTCGAACAGCTTGTCGATGAGGGAGCGGGGGAACTTGGCGTGCTCATCCATTTCCCGGACGAGCGGCCGGATCTGCGCCTCCGCAAACTCGCGGACGCTGTCGCGCAGGATGGTTTCATCCTCGGATAAAAGGGTCAGAGGCTGGACGTATTCGGCGAGTTCCACGGAATTCTCCTTGGAATGACTGCTGCGTGCGAATGAAGAGCTGAACGGCCAATGTTATCATTGGCATTGGGTCCTGTCGTTTCCCCCGCGACCCTCGTCCGGCTGCGGGCGTCTAAAGCTTTATGAGTATTTCCGCCCGCGCGCGCGCCTGCCTGTTGTTTCTGGCGCTTCCCCTGGCCGCCCTGCCCTCGGCGCAGCAATCGCCGCCGGTGCAGCCGCCCGCGCAACAGCCCCCGGCCCAGCCGCCGCAGGCGCAGCCCCCGGCCCAGCCGCCCTCCGGCCAGCAGCAGCCCCCGATCATTCGCCGCGGGATCAACTACGTCCGGGTCGATGCCATCGTCGCCGACAGGTCCGGCAAACCGGTGCTCGATCTGACGCAGGACGACTTCACGGTGGCCGAAGACGGCAGGCCGCAGAAGATCGAATCGTTCGCCGTGGTGAAGATCGACGAGGTGGCGCAGGCCGAGGGGGGGCCGATGCGCGCGATCCGCAGCGATTACGACGAGGAGCGCGAGGCGGCGCGGCCCGAAGTGCGCATGTTCGTGATCCTGCTCGACGACTATCACGTCCGGCGTGGCAGCGACCAGGCCGTGCGCAAGCCGCTCATCGAGTTCATCCAGAACCAGCTCGCGCCGGCCGACATGGTCGCGATCATGTATCCCCTGACGCCGGTCTCCGACATCCGGTTCTCGCGCGATCGCGACAGCCTCATTTCGGCCATCGACAAGTTCGAGGGGCGGAAATTCATCTACGAGCCGCGCAACAGCTTCGAGGAGCGGTACGCGTACTATCCGGCGGCCACCGTCGAGCGCATCCGCAACCAAATCACGATGGATGCGCTCAAGGGCGCGGCCGTCCGGATGGGCGGTCTCAGGGAGGGGCGCAAGTCGATCATCCTCGTCAGCGAGGGATTCACGAGCATGCTCCCCGCGCAACTGAGCGACCCGATCGCGGCGATGCCGGGCTACGGCAATCCGTACCGCGGCAACGCCGGCGCGCCCCCGCCGACAGACACGCAGCGGATGATGGCGGATTCCGATCTCTACACCGACATGCGCCAGGTGTTCGACACGCTGAACCGGCAGAACACGTCGATCTACGCCGTCGATCCACGCGGTCTCGGGGTGTTCGAGTACAACATCAACGAGGGCGTCGGGCTTCAGGAGGACGCCAACGCGTTGCGCGCCAACCTGGACACGCTGCGCGTGCTCGCCAGCAACACGGACGGGCGCGCCATCGTGAACCGCAACGACCTCGCGAGCGGAATGAAGCAGATCATCCGCGACGCCAGCGGGTACTACCTGCTCGGCTACACGTCGTCGCAGGCGCCGACCGACGGCAAATTCCACGAGATCAAGGTGAGCGTGAAGCGCAAGGGGCTCGACGTGCGCGCGCGCAAGGGCTACTGGGCCTTCACCACGGAGGACGTGGCGCGAGCGGAAGCCCCTTCGAAGCCGAGCGTGCCCACGGCGGTTGCGACCGCGCTCAACGCGCTGGCGGCCCCCTCGCGGGGACGTCCGGCGAGGCTCTGGACCGGCGTGGCCAGGGGCGACAACGGCGCGACACGCGTAACCTTCGTCTGGGAGCCCATGCCCGCCATTCCCGGCGAGCCGCAGGGCGATGCGCCCGCTCGCGTCGTCGTCACCGCCACGGCGCCGGATGGACGCGCGCTCTTCCGCGGGCCGGTGCCGGCGGGCCCGGCAGGCGGCAGCGCGAGTTTCGACGCGCCTCCCGGGCAAGTGCAGCTCAGGTTTGTCGTCGAGGGGGCCAATGGAGAGGTGATTGACTCGAGCGTCGAGGAACTCACCGCGCCGGACTTCTCGAAGACGACACTCTCGATCGGCACCCCGCGCGTCTACCTCGCGCGGAATGCGCGCGAGATGCAGGCGCTCATGGCGAACGCGGACGCCGCGCCGACCGCGGACCGCGAGTTCAGCCGGACCGAACGATTGCTGGTCCGGGTCGAGGCCTACGCCGCCGGAGAGACGCCGGCCCTCACCGCACGCCTGCTCAATCGCGGCGGACAGGCCATGGCGGATCTCCCGCTGCACCGCGCCGACGCCGGTCCCGGCGCGATCGATCTGCCGCTGTCCTCCTTTGCCGCCGGAGAGTACCTGATAGAGATCAACGCGAAGACGTCTTCGGGCAGCGCGCAGCAGATGGTCGCGTTTCGGGTGGGACGGTAGGGAGTGCTGAGGGGTGCTACTAGCACCTCTCAGCACCTTTCAGCACCCTTCAGCACCCTTCAGCACCCTTCAGCACCTTTCAGCACCCCTCAGCACCTTTCAGCACCCCTCAGCACCTTTCAGCACCCCTCAGCACCTTGTGATAACGTATCCCCCACCGTTTCGGCGTTGGCTTCGTTTCCTCCAACATTTCCAGACAGGAGGGCGGCCTTATGATCGCCGTTGGCGTACCGAAAGTCTCCGGCTACATTCGCGACCTCATCTCTGAGGTCAAAACCCACAACCAAGGAGAACCCGAGTTCCATCAAGCTGTGACCGAGGTGTTCGAGTCGCTCGATCCCGTGCTCGAGCGGCGACCTGAGTACCGTGCTGCGAGGATTCTCGAGCGGTTGGTCGAACCCGACCGTGTGCTCATGTTCCGCGTGCCCTGGCAGGACGACGAGGGGACGATCCACGTGAACCGCGGGTTCCGAATCGAGATGAGCAGCGCAATCGGCCCCTATAAGGGGGGCCTGCGTTTCCATCCGTCGGTGAACCTCGGCATCCTGAAGTTCCTGGCCTTCGAACAGGTCTTGAAGAACTCGCTGACGACGCTGCCGATGGGCGGCGGCAAGGGAGGCTCGGACTTCGATCCGAAGGGAAAGAGCGACAACGAGGTGATGCGCTTCTGCCAGAGCTTCATGACCGAGCTGTCGCGCCACATCGGGCCTGACACCGACGTGCCTGCCGGCGACATCGGCGTCGGCGGCCGCGAGATCGGGTACCTGTTCGGCCAGTACAAGCGGATCAGGAACGAGTTCACCGGTGTGCTCACCGGCAAGGGCCTGAACTGGGGAGGATCGCTCATTCGCCCCGAGGCCACCGGCTACGGCGCGGTGTACTTCGCGGCCGAGATGCTCGCCACGCGCGGCGAGACGCTGGAAGGGAAGACGTGCCTCGTCTCGGGCAGCGGCAACGTGGCGCAGTATACCGTCGAGAAGCTGCTGCAGCTCGGCGCGAAGCCCGTCACGCTCTCCGATTCCAGCGGCTACATCTACGACGAGAAGGGCATCGACGCCGAGAAGCTGGCGTTCCTGATGGACCTGAAGAACGTGCGCCGCGGGCGTATCCGCGAGTTCACGGACAAGTTCAAAGGGGCCGTCTACATACCGGTGGATCCGTCGCACGACTACAACCCGCTCTGGACCCACAAGGCCCAGTGCGCGTTCCCCAGCGCGACCCAGAACGAGATTAGCGGCAAGGACGCCGAGCACCTGCTCGACGCCGGCGTCTATGTCGTCTCCGAAGGGGCGAACATGCCGACGACGCTCGAGGGCGTTGAACGGTTCCTGGCCGCGCGCATTCTCTACGCGCCTGGCAAGGCGGCCAACGCCGGCGGCGTGGCCACCTCCGGCCTGGAGATGTCACAGAACAGCATGCGCCTGAGCTGGACGCGCGAAGAGGTGGACGATCGACTGCACAAGATCATGCAGGCGATCCACAAAGCCTGCTGGGAGACCGCGGACCAGTTCGGCGTGAAGGGTAACTACGTGATCGGCGCGAACATCGCCGGATTCCTGAAGGTCGCCGACGCGATGATGGACCAGGGGCTCGTCTGAGACAGGAGCGGCGGAGCCTGCCGCCCTTGGGTGGCAGGCTCCGTCCTCGATGAAGGGTACGCCTTTGCACCGGGCCCCATTTCCCCCGCCGGGCAAGCGCCTTCCCACCCTTCAGGACGTCGGCCGGTTCCGCGTCCACAACATCCTGCTCGTCTCAACGCTGTATGACTCGTTCATGTTGTCCGAGGACGGGCAGTTGAGCGAAGCGATCCTGCGCGAATTCATCCGCCTCGATCCCTACGGCGTGCCTGCCATCGCCCGCGTGTCGACCGGCGACGACGCGCTCCGTCTCGCCCGCAGCGCCGCCGCCCCAGATCTCGTGGTCATGTCGATGCGGATTGGCGACATGCGCGCGCCGGAGCTGGCCGAGCGCCTGCGAGCGGGTGGCTTCACGGCGCCGCTGGTCGCGCTGGCCCACGACGCGCACGATTTGCAGGAAGGTGCGAGGCCCGACGTGCTCGATCGCGTGTTCTTGTGGCAGGGGGACTTCCGCATCCTGCCGGCGATCGTGAAAGACGTGGAAGATCGCCGGAACGTGGACGCGGACACCGGTGAGCTGGGGGTGCAGGCGATCATCCTCATCGAGGACAGCGTTCACTTCTATTCCTCGTTCCTGCCGGCCATCTACGCCGAGCTGGTGCGGCACTCCCAGGCGCTCGCCCCGGAAGGCCTGAATGCCTCGCAGCGGCTGCTTCGCATTCGCGCGCGCCCGAAGATTCTGTTGTGTCACACGTACGAAGAGGCGTGGGGTTACTTCGAGCGGTACGAGGAACACATCCTCGGCGTGGTGTCCGACATGGAGTTCCCGCACGAGGGCCGGCTCCGGGCCGACGCGGGACTCGACTTCGCCCGGCGGATACGCGCGCGTCAGCCGGACGTGCCGGTGATGCTGCAATCGGCCACCGCCGACGCCGAGCCGCTCGCCCGCGCCGCCGGCGCCACGTTCCTCCAGAAAGGCTCGCCGACGCTCCTGCACCAGTTGCAGGCGTTCATGATCGACAACTTCGGCTTCGGCGACTTCGTCTTCCGGCGCCCGGACGGCACGACGGTCGCCCGGGCCGCGACGCTGAAGGCGCTGGAGGAGCAGCTCCACGTGGTTCCGCCGGAGAGCATCGCGTATCACGCCGAACGCAATCACTTCTCGACGTGGCTGAAAGCGCGCACCGAGTTCGCGCTGGCGTACCGCCTGCGTCCCCGCAGGGTCTCCGATTATCCAACCGTCGAGGACCTCCGCGCGGACCTGATCCGCGAGATTCACCAGTATCGCGAGCGCTTGAACCGTGGCATCGTGGCGGACTTCGAGCCCGAGTCCTTCGATCCGGCGGCGAGCTTCTGCCGCATCGGCGCGGGGTCGCTCGGCGGCAAGGGACGGGGACTGGCGCTCGTCAACCTGCTCGTCAGCGAGCACGAGCTGGACGGGGCGTTTCCCGGCGTTCGTATCTCCGTGCCGCCTGCCGTCGTGCTCGGCACCGAGGTGTTCGACCGTTTCCTCGAAGAGAACCGGCTGCGCGATTTCGCGATTGAATGCCCCGACGACGGGCGGGTGGCGCGGGCGTTTGCCGCAGCCTCGCTGCCGCGGGATGTCACGGAACGGCTGAGCGCCTACCTCGCGCTCGCGCGGTATCCCATCGCCGCGCGGTCGTCGAGCCTCCTGGAGGATTCGAGGTACCAGCCGTTCGCCGGCGTCTACGACACCTGGATGCTGCCGAACGCGCACGCGGACTTCAACGTGCGTTTCGTATCCCTGCTGGACGCCATCAAGAAGGTGTACGCCTCGACATTCTTCAGCCGCGCGAAAGCGTACTTTGCCGGCTCGCCCTATCGGCTCGAGGAAGAGAAGATGGCGGTCATCATCCAGCGGATCGCCGGAGCGCGCCACGGGCACCGCTACTATCCGGACCTTGCCGGCGTCGCGCGGTCCCACAACTTCTACCCGGTACCGCCGCTGAAGCCGCACGATGGGATTGCGGCCGTGGCGCTCGGGCTCGGCGCGACGGTCGTCGAGGGAGCGATCTGCTTCCGGTTCTGTCCGCGGCACCCGCAGCGGCCCGCCCAGTTCCTGTCGGTCGAGCATCTGCTGACCGACTCGCAGCGCGACTTCTATGCCCTGCCGCTCGATCCGACACCGGCCGGAGACAAGCCGCTGGAGCCCGTGCAGTTCCCGCTGGAAGTCGCCGAGCGCGACGGGACGCTCGGCGCGGTGGGCTCGACCTACTCGCCCGAGGACCATGCGATCCACGACGGTGTGTCCCGGCCAGGGGTGCGCCTCGTGACGTTTGCGCCCGTCCTCAAACACGGAGTCTTCCCGCTCGCCAAGACCCTCGAGACGCTGCTCGACATCTGCTCGGCCGCGACGAGCTCGCCGGTCGAGATCGAGTTCGCGGTCACGCTGTCCACCCCGTCCGGCGCCCCGAAGGAGTTCGCGTTCCTTCAACTGCGCCCCGTCGCGCTGACGCGCACGGCCGCGCCGCTCGAACTCGACGACAGCCCGTCGAGCCGTCTGATCTGCCGCAGCTCGGCGGTGCTGGGCCACGGCATCCTGGAGGGGATCCGCGATCTGGTCGTCGTGGACGCGCACCGCTTCGACCGCGCGCGGAGCACCGAGGTGGCGCGCCAGGTCGCGCGGTGCAATGCGGCCCTGCAGGCCGACCGCGTGCCGTACATTCTGATAGGTGTCGGCCGCTGGGGCTCGACCGACCCGTTTCTCGGGATTCCCGTGACGTGGGACCAGATCTCCGGCGCGCACGTGATTGTCGAAGCCGGGTTCCGTGACCGCTCGGTCATCCCGTCGCAGGGCAGCCACTTCTTTCAGAACCTGACCGCACGGAGCGTCGGCTACTTCACCGTTGACTCGCGCAGCGAAGCGGGTTTCGTGGACTGGCCGTGGCTGGCCGCGCAGCCGGCCGTCAGCGAATCGACCTTCGTGCGCCACATCCGCCTCGATGCGCCGGCCGTCGTCAAGATGGACGGCCGCCATCAGCGGGGAATCATCTGCAGGCCATGATCTGCTTCTTCGTGGCCGATCTGCACGGGCGTCCCGCGCGGTATCGCCGGCTCCTGCGGGCCGCGCGGGCCGAACGTCCGGCGGCGATCTTCCTGGGCGGCGACCTTCTGCCCCACATGGCCGCGGCCCGCAGCAGCGACGGCGGTCACTTCGTCGAGGCCGTCCTCCAGCCGACGTTCGCGAGCCTCGCGGCGGATCTCGGCCCCGCCGCGCCGCGCGTGTTCCTGATCCCGGGCAACGACGATCCGCGCTGCGAGGAGCCGGCGCTGGCGGCGGCGGAGCGCGCGGGCGCGTGGACGTACCTGCACCAGCGGCTTGTCCGGTGGAACGAGTTCGACGTGTACGGCTACGCCTGCGTGCCTCCCACGCCGTTCCTGCTGAAGGACTGGGAGCGATATGACGTGTCCCGGCACGTCGAACCCGGCGCGATCCCGCCGGAAGAGGGCCTGCACACCGTCGCCGCGCCGACCGCGCACGAGATCCGGTACGCCACGATCCAGCGCGACCTCGACACGCTGACGGGGGGCGCGGATCTGCGCCGGGCGATCTGCCTGTTCCACGCGCCGCCGTACAAATCGGCGCTCGACCGCGCGGCGCTCGACGGCCGCACGGTCGAAGGGGTTCCGGTGGACGTCCACGTCGGCAGCATTGCGATCCGCCGCTTCATCGAGGGGCGCCAGCCGCTCGTGACCCTTCACGGCCACGTGCACGAATCGGCCCGGCTGACAGGCGTCTGGCGCGAGCGCATCGGCGCGACGATCGCCATCTCCGCCGCCCACGACGGCCCCGAGCTGGCGCTGGTGCGCTTCGATCCGGAGTGTCCGGAGGACGCGACGCGCGAGCTCATGAGCACGAGCCAGGCGAGGGAGGGCGAGGACAGGTAGCTGTGGCCAAGCCAGTCATTGCCGATTGCCGAGTGCCGACTGCCGATTTACGGATTGGTGATTGGCGATCGCGGATTGACGGATTGCCGATTGCTGCTTGGAAAATTCCCAATCAGCAACCGGCAAACTGACAATCCGTCACTCGGCGCCGCCCTTGGAATCGCGGACCCTGTCTGAGCGGCCAGCCGCCATGGATGCGAGCACGTCAAGAGGGCTGCGCGCCGGGTTGCGGAGTTCCTTGACGACATGGGTGTAGACCATCTTCTGTGACCGTCCACAGGAGATGGTGCATACGCACGTGCTGGACCGCGGAGCGCCTGGCGTGAAGAGCCCGGCGGATCTGCTGGCGGCCCCGCGGCGGCGGCGTTAGCCGCGAGGCCGTCCACTGACAGATTCTGCGTTAGCCGCCCTGCTCGCGCGTAACGCGGGCCGAGTCGGCCGGGAACTTGCGCTTCAAGCCTCTGCGTCCGTTCGGTTTGTCGGCCTCCCGGTCCACGAAACTCGCCGCAGTTGGCCGCCACGGTGGCGGCCATCGCGGATTTTATTGCTGGCGGTCTTGCGGCTAACACTTCGCCTCCGCTCTCGTTGACGGTGTAGTACCATTCGCGGCGTCAACGACTTGCGGCCAGGGTGGCGTTGCTCGTAGCGGCGGATTAGCCGCTTGGACTGAGGTCGTGTCCGACGGTCTAATCAATAAGAAGTTAGCTGGACGAAAAAGGAAGAAATTCAATTCGGATCACGTTACGTGAAGGACGAACGCGGGTCTGCTGCTTCGAGCGTCGGGACGACGTGTTGCACAGCGGCGAGCCGGGCGCGGCAGTCGGGCACGCTCGAACCGCGGCGCGCTGTCGCGGTCAGGCGGTCCAGTCGCGGCTTCTCAGCCAGGCGAACCATGGCCCTTGCCGCATCGCGGCTCGTTTGAATGGTCGCGGGTAATTTGATCGGCTCGTTCGAATTGCGTCGGAGGTCGCGCCGGTTGTCGGGTTCTTCGCGCGGTCGGGCACGCGCGAGCGGCGGGTCCGCGATTCTCTTGTTCGACTGGCCCAGCTAACACGGCTTGGAGCCGACGCGCCCGACGGTCTGTGCGATCATGACGCGGCGGCGCGCGGCTCAAGCCGGACGTTAGTCATAATGGAACGACCGGCTCCGATTCGCAGCTCGTGGGTTACGCTGCGAGTTGGAGACTCTCAAACGCAGAGCCACATGCGAAAGGAGCCGGTCATGAAGAAGGTACGATTTATCGGGCTGGATGTCCACGCTGACACGATCGCGGTCGCCGTGGCGGAGCCGAGCGGCGACGTGCGATCCATGGGCGTCATTCCCAACCGCCCGGAGTCGATCCGGAAGCTGGTGAAGAAGCTGGGGCCGGCGGCACAGCTGCGGGTATGTTACGAAGCGGGCCCGACCGGCTACGTGATCTATTGGCAACTGACGGGTCTCGGGGTGCGGTGTGAGGTCGTGGCCCCGACGTTGGTGCCGGTGAAGGCGGGCGATCGCGTCAAGACGGACCGCCGCGATGCGACCAAGTTGGCGCGGAGCTATCGCGCCGGTGACTTGACGCCGGTGTGGGTGCCGGACGCCGCGCATGAGGCGCTGCGCGATTTGGTGCGCGCCCGGGAGGCGGCGAAGAAAGACCAGCTGCGCGCGCGTCATCGGCTCGGGAAATTCCTCCTGCGCCACGGCCGTCGCCCGGCGACGGCGATGACGCCGTGGACCCAGCGATACCTGACGTGGGTCAGACAGGTGCAGTTCGAGCAGCCGGCGCAGGAGGCCACGCGCCTGGACTATCTGCACGAAGTCGATCACGTGGCCGATCGCATCGAACGGCTCGAGCGCGCCATCGATGACGCGGTGAAGACAGCCCCGCCGTGCATGCGGGCAGTGATCGAGGCGCTCCAGGCGCTGCGCGGCATCGCGTTGGTCTCGGCCGTGACGATCGTGGCGGAAGTCGGCGAGCTCTCTCGGTTCACGCGCGCCCCGCAGGTAATGGGCTACAGCGGCATGGGCGCGCGTGAGGATTCGAGCGGAACCCGCACGCGCCGGGGCGGCATCACCAAGACCGGCAATGCGCACCTGCGACGCATCGCCATCGAGGCGGCATGGGCCTATCGGCATCAGCCGGCCATCGGAGGCACGTTGCGGAAACGCCAGGCGACGCTCAGCGAGGAGGTCAAGGCCATCGGCTGGAAGGCGCAGCTCCGACTACATGCGCGCTATCGCAAGCTGCTGGGCCGTGGCAAATGCCAGCAGCACGTCGTGACGGCGGTGGGGCGTGAGCTCTTGGGCTTCATCTGGGCGATCGGCGTCACGGTGGAGCGCGAACAGCGGAAGACGATGTCGTCCATCGCGGCGTAGCGGATCACGGAGAGGCGGAGAAACAGGAAGGCAGCAACGATGGCGGCCGAGGGGCACACGGAAAGGAGAACCCTCGAGCGGCCTATGCGGTAGGCCTCCGGGCCGAACCCGCGCTGTTAGTCCGAGGAAGCTCCCGACGGATCACGATTATGCGGTTCCGACCCGCGAATATCAGAGTGATCAACCGTCGCGATAGCCGCCTCGACCGCCTTCGATGCTGCTTTCGAAATTGTTCGAAGATCAGGCTGACTTGACAGGTCGTTCCATATCAGGCCGGCCACAGCGACCAAGGAGAGCTTGTGCCAAAGACGGCCTTCAAGAACGTCACGCTCGCCAGTTGGGATGACATCCATCCCTATGCCTCGCGATCCGGATGGCTCTTCCGTGGCGAGCGGTCGACAGATTGGACGCTCCGAACCACATTGGAGCGTTGCTGTGATCGTCTTGCTGTCAGGCCGACCCTGCGACGTACCATCGAAAACCGAATAATTCGGGAGTTCAGACGCGCGTACCACCAATTCGCAAGACACATTCCAGACCGCCAAGCTATCGTGGAATGGCTCTCGATCATGCAGCACCATGGCGCCCCGACGCGATTGCTTGATTTCACATACTCTGTCTACGTGGCGGCCTACTTCGCGCTTGAGGAAGCAGAGGATGACTGCGTGGTATGGGCGGTGGATGGCCCGTGGGTGTTGCAGCGGTCGGCCGCCCTCCTCCGGTCGGGTGGCAAGACAGGCACGAGCAAGATGCTAAAGCCATTCATTGACGATGACGAACAGGTCATCCAACCGCTGTTCATGAAGAAGCCTTACATCGCGACAGTCTGGCCCATCAACGGTTTTCGTCTCAACGAACGGCTCCGGGTGCAACAAGGGGCGTTCTTGATCCCCGGGGACATCTCTCGACCGTTTATGGAGAATGTGTCGGCCCTAGCGAATGGTAAGGACGCCAACACTATGGTCAGGCTGCTTATTCCAGACGCCCTTCGGAAGGAGGCGTTAAGACGGCTATGGTCGATGAACATCTCGCGCGCGGCTCTCTTCCCGGGACTCGACGGCTTTGCGCGGTCCCTCGGTGTGAATCACTCGCTTTTCAACCCGGCGCCCTGGGCCGATCCGAGTGTAAAAAAGCGACGCTGGACAATGTCAGCGGCCTAACAGGCAAATGGAGCCGACGCGCCGCTGAGTCACGACGGCGCGCGGCTCATTTGCAACGTTAGGCGGATTCGAGTACGTTGCAGCAAACGAGGAGGACAAATGGAAATACGAGTGTCCTATGGGATCGTCGCCGCTATCGTTCTCGTGGTCGGAGCTAGCAGCATTCACCTGACGGCACAAGACAAACAGGCCGACTCGTCTGCTGCCCTTACGCCGGCACAGATTGAGGCTGCAATCGCATACGGGCAGTCGGGACGAGCGAGGCCATACGAGCTCAAGGCATCGCCGGGGCAACTCGGGATTGCCTACACGCCTTTCATTCGAGTGGCACTCGCGGCAAGAGAAGCAAAAAGAGAGTATCGCAACTTCTCTGCTACAGACGTTCCGTCAGATTGGCTCGAACCGTCGATCCTGATTCGTGTGTGGTCGTTTCCAGCCTGCGAGAAGAACGGTCCGCCGCAACCCCTTTCCGTCATAGCAATGCCAAAGAAGGGCAAGGACCCCAACCAGGTCATCCGACCTGCTTGGATCAAAACCGAGATGGACCAAAAGCAGAATTGGTTTGGGGCAAAGTGGGAGGAACGCGGAATCTGGGCGCAGTTTCCGATCAGCGTAGTCAGCCAGGAAAATGAGTTCGTCGTCGTCTACGACCAAGACCACTGGAATTGCTTCGGCAAGGCCGAGCAACGCTTCAGCATGCGATGCAGGTTTGGGACAGAGGGTTGCGTGCCGATAGATTCCAAGGATCCTGCGTCCACAATCAAGTAATCCGCCTAACACCTATCAGCCCTCCGTTTGTCAATAGCTAGATCTTCTCCCTGCGGTGCCGGTCATCACCCGACCGCTCGGTCGAACACCCGGTCGC
>Ga0156223_130_pt4 | contig 115684 bp, 93 predicted proteins | sample RifCSPlowO2_12_FD_107871 | JGI IMG/M metagenome (GOLD analysis project Ga0156223, IMG submission 107871) | Acidobacteria bacterium RIFCSPLOWO2_12_FULL_66_21
CTTGATCAGCCGCGCGAACTTCGCGGATCCGGTGACGTTCGTGCGCTCCCCGATCATCTGGAAGTTGCTGTCGGGACGGATGGTCAACGTCTCCAAGCCGGAGAATTGTGAAAAGCCGTTGCTCGTGGCTCGTGGCTCGTGGCTCGTGGCTCGGATGTTCGGTGTCGTGGCTCGTGGCTCGTGGCTCGTGGCTCGAACGATCGAGCTGCGAACTGCGAGCTGCGAGTTGCGGCAGCCACGACTGCTTCGGAAGTGGCCTTGGCGCGACTCCTTCCACCGCCTTCGCAATCGCGGCGATGTGGTCGGGGGTCGTCCCGCAGCAGCCGCCGAGGACGTTGACGAAGCCGCTGGTCGCGAAGTCGCGGACGAAGGCGCCGGTCTGGTCGGGGCGCTCGTCGTATTCGCCGAACGCATTCGGCAGCCCCGCGTTCGGGTAGCACGTGACGTAGCACCCGGCGATGCGCGACAGCTCCTCCAGGTACGGGCGCATGTCGCGCGCGCCGAGGGCGCAGTTGATGCCGATGCTGAAGGGCCGGGCGTGCCGGACGGACACATAGAACGCGTCGAGCGTCTGGCCCGAGAGCGTGCGGCCGCTGCGATCGGTGATCGTCACCGAGATCATGAGCGGCAGCCGCGCGCCCGTTTCCTCGAACACGTTCTCGATCGCGACGATGGCGGCCTTCGCGTTGAGCGTATCGAAGATGGTCTCGAGCAGCAGCAGATCGCAACCGCCTTCGACGAGCCCGCGCACCTGCTCCTCGTACGCCTCGCGCAGCGCGTCGAACGTGATGGTGCGGAACGCCGGGTCGTTCACGTCGGGGGAAATGGACAGCGTGCGGCTGGTCGGACCGATCGAACCGGCGACCAGGCGTGGGCGATCGGGCGTCTTCGTCGTCCATTCCGCGGCTGCCGCCCTGGCGAGCTTCGTCGCCTCCACGTTCAGCTCCCGCACCAGCGGCTCCAGCCCGTAGTCCGCCTGTGAGACCGAGGTGCTGTTGAACGTGTTCGTCTCGATGATGTCGGCGCCCGCTTCGAGATACTGCCGATGGACCGCGCTGACGACGTCGGGGCGCGTGAGCACCAGCAGGTCGTTGTCGCCTCTGAGATCCCTGGGATGGCCGGCAAAGCGCGTGCCCCGGAAATCCGCTTCCGTGAGCTTGTGGCGCTGAATCATCGTGCCCATCGCGCCGTCGAGAATCAGCACCCGCTCGGCCAGCAGCCGCTCCAGCGTTTCGTATGTCGAAGTCATGTGATTTCAGGAACCCTTCGTTCCGCTCGCGATGATCACGGTAAATGGATCGCCGGTGCGCCGGGCGCCGGTCTGGACTTTCACGTGGGTGAGCCCCGCGTCGGTCAGCAGCTTCCGCAGCTTCCGATCGGGGAAGCCGAGCCAGCGATCGCCAAGCCGCTCGCGCACCCACGCTTCGTTGTGTTCCCGCAGGTCGAGCACGAGCATCCGTCCCCCTGGAACGAGGATACGCGCCGCCTCGGCGACCGCCTTCGCGGGATGCCCGGCGTGGTGCAGCGCCTGCGAGAGCAGCGCGACGTCAACGCTGGCGTCGCGGATCGGCAGGCGTTCGAGCTCGCCGCATTTCCAGACGATGTTCGAGACGCCGCGCCTGGAGGCCAGCGTCTGCGCGCGTTTCATGACGGCGCTCGAGCGGTCGACGGCAATGACCTTCGACGCCCAGCGGCTCGCTTCGATCGTCAGGTAGCCCTCGCCGCACCCGAGATCGGCGACGCGCAGGGGCGGCAGCAGGTGTCCGAGCACGCGCGCCCACGCCGCCCAGCTCCGCCCTGGGACGAGCTGCCGCTCGTTCGTGTCGGGTCCCGCGTGGGCGTCGAAGTTCTCCTTCCGCACGCGCTGCACTTCCGCCAGCCGCGCGAGGTCGGCGCGCCCCGCCGGAGTCGAGGACGCCGCGTCGAACTGCGCCTGCAGCAGGGCCCACAGCGGCCCGAAGCCGTTCTCGGCGTTCCGCACGGCCGGCGCCAGACGGTAATAGGTGAAGCCCCCCTCCCGCTCCTCGCTGACGAGCCGCGCGTCCTTGAGGAGCCCGAGGTGCCGGGACACCCCCGACTGCGCGATGCCGAGGATCGAGGTCAGCTCCGACACGTTCAGCCGCTCGGCCGCCAGCAGCTGCAGAATGCGCAGCCGGGCGTCGTCGCCAAGGAGCCGGTACAGGCCCGCCGGGCTATCCATATCTATGAATCTATATGAGTGGATGTCTTGGATGCAAGCGCAATCCGCGTCCGGGCCTCATCCGTAGGACAACAACGGGTGCTGGGCTGGGTGCCGGGTGCCGGGTGCACCGGGGCATAAAGAGCTCCCGATCGGTGTTGAGGGAATAGTCAGGCAGCCAGGTTCGTCAACAGTCGAAGGAGGATCGACCGTTATGCGTATGAAGATCGTGCTTGCAGGAGCGCTTGCGCTCGCGTGCTCGGGGACGGCGTTCGCCCAGGGGACCTCGAAGATGATGGCCACGGAGAAGGCGCTCATCGCCAATGAGCACAAGATGCTCGACGCCGTCGCCAAACGTGACACTGCCGCATTCAGCAGCCTGGTCGCCCCCGACGCGTGGTCGGCGGACCAGAGCGGGTTCATGAAGGTGTCGGACTTCACCAAAGCGATGGACCAGCTGATGATCGCCGAACAGCACATCGTCGATCCGAAGGTCAGCTGGATCGACGACAAGTCCGCGATCGTGACTTACACGTGGACCGGCAAGGGCACCTGGATGAAGCAGCCGCTTCCTGAGAAGGTCTACGTGTCGACGGTGTGGACCGAGAAGAACGGCAAGTGGATCGCCGTGTACCACCAGGAGAGCGCGGCGGCGGCGCCGCCCATGCCCATGAAGTCTACGAAGTAGCCGGAGGCGCAGGGGTGCCTTGGGCCCTGCACCTTTCAGCACCCTTCAGCACCCCTCAGCACCCGCCTTCGCGCCTCCGGCGCTTCGGCGCGGCAGGCCCGATTTACCAGACCCTGCAGGCCGGGTCGTTGACCATCGGCGCGCCGGCCTGGCAGCCGAAGGCCTTCTGGAATTCCGGAAAGTTCGACACGACGCCGTTGACGCGGAAGCGTCCGGGGGAATGCGGGTCGACGTTGGCCAGCATGCGGGCGAACTGATCGCTTTTGTTCTCGCACCACATCTGCCCCCACCCGATGAAGAACCGCTGCTCGGGCGTGAAGCCGTCGCTCGAGGCGAGCGGCTTGCCGGCGACCGCGTCCATCAGCGCCATCCACCCGAGCCGCAGGCCACCGTTGTCGGCCACGTTTTCGCCGAGCGTGAGCCGCCCGTTCAGCTTCACGCCCTCGAGCGGCGAATAGCCGCCGTACTGATTGGCGACGCAGGTCGCGCGCTCCTCGAACGCCTTCCCGTCGGCGGGCGTCCACCAGTCCCGCAGGTTGCCGGCCGCGTCGAACTGGCGTCCCTGATCGTCGAACCCGTGCGTCAGCTCGTGGCCCACGACCGCCCCCGCCGCGCCGAAGTTCACCGCATCGTCAGCCGCCTTGTTGAAGAACGGCGGCTGGAGGATGCCCGCGGGGAAGTTGATGTTGTTCTCCTGGGGGTTGTAGTAGGCGTTGACGGTCGGCGGCGTCATGAGCCATTCGGTCTTGTCGACGGGCTTGCCGATCTTGGCAAGCTGCCGCTGGAGCTCGAACGCGTTGGCGCGCACCGAGTTGCCGACGGCGTCGCCGCGGACGATGCGCAGCGCGGAGTAGTCGCGCCATTTGTCGGGATACCCGATCTTGTTGGCGACCGCCTTCAGTTTCACCGCCGCCTGCTTCTTCGTCTCGTCCGACATCCAGGTGATTTGCTGGATGTCCCGGTTGAGCGCCCGCTCGATCGCCTGCACCATCCTCAGCGTCCGCTCCTTCCCTTCGGCGCCAAACGTCTCGGCGACGTACGTCTTGCCGACAATCTCGCCGAGGTCGCCGTTGGTGGAGTCCACGCACCGCTTCCAGCGCGGCCGCTGCTCTTTCGCGCCGGTCAGCGCCTGCGTGAAGGCGAAGTTCTCGTCGCGAAACTCCTTCGGAAGAAGCTCGGCGTTCAGCTCCAGCACGTGCCAGCGCATGTACGCCTTCAGATCGTCGAGCGGGGAGGCCGTCATCACCTCGTTGACGCTCTTCATGAATTCGGGCTCCGAGACGTTCAGGCTGTCGATCGGAGGAACGTTCACGCCGCGGAAGTACGCGGGCCAGTCAAAGACAGGGGTGATCGCGGCCAGCTCCGCCACGGTCATCTTGTGGTAGACCTTCGCGGGCTGACGGCGGCTCACCAGATCCAGCGCGCTCTTTGCGAGCGCCGTCTCGATCCGCATGACGCCCTGCGCGCCGGCGATCGCGCGCGCCTCCGTGTCGCCGGCGAGCACCAGCATCCTTGCCACGTGCTGCACGTACTGGTCGCGCAGCTTCAGGGAGTTCGCGTCCTCTTTGAGGTAGTAGTCGCGATCGGGCAGGCCCAGGCCGCCCTGCGCGAGCCCGGCAATCACCGACGATGAGTTCTTGAGGTCGGGCGTCGATCCGAAGCCGAAGAACATCCGCGCGCCCTTGAGGTGCAGCGCGGCGACGATCGGCGCCAGATCCGACGGGCGGGCGGCGGCCGCGATGCGATCGAAGTCCTCCTTGAGCGGCGTCACACCCTTCGAATCGATGGCGGCCTCGTCCATGCAGCTCGCGTAGTAATCGCCGATCTTCCGTGCGTCGGGATCGGCGCTCTTCGCGGCCGCCCTTTCGATAATCTCCCGCAGGATCTGGTTGTTACGCTCCTGCAGCTCGTCGAACCGCCCGTAGCGCGGGCGGTCGGCGGGCAGCGGGTGGCTGGCCGCCCATCCCCCGCAGGTGAACTGATAGAAGTCGGCACAGGCGTTCGCCGCCCGATCCAGCGCGGCGAGCTCGATGCCAGACGCGCTCGTCGCCGCCTGAGCTGCCGTGGCTCGTGGCTCGTGGCTCGTGGTTTGTTGGGAGTTTGAAGTTTGAAGTTTGAAGTTTGGAGTTGTCGTCGGCTGCTGTTGCGCGCTCGCCGATTGAAGCGAGAGCGCCGCGATGGCCGCGGGCAATACCCAGGGACAGATTCTGTGTCGGTTCATATCACCTCACGCTATCTGGTCATCAGCCACGCGGCAAGCTTGTCGGACTGCGCTGCGGACAGCGCCGCACACGAGGCGATCCGCTCGATTGTCTGCTGCAGCGTCCGCTCGGCGTCGGGCACCGTGTGCGCCGAGAAGAACTGCTTCACTTCGTCCACGGTCCGCGCGTCGCAGAACGCGCCGAGGCCGCTCACGATGACCGTATTGCCGACGAACTCGCCCGTCTTCTTCTGCACGTCGTCCCAGCGCGCCTGGAGCAGCTCCCACCCGAGGTGCTGCGTGTCGGTATTGCCGAGCAGCTGGGCAATCAGCACCTTCGCATCCTGGCTCCGCACGTCCGGGCCGAGGATCAGGTTCATGGTCCGGCGGACGAGCGCGGGATCGCGGAACGAGGTCAGCGCGTTCAGGTAACGATACTTCTCCTCCGGATCCTTCGCGGCCCGGCTGCGCTCGAGGTACTTCTCGTAAAGCGCCTGGTCCCCGTCGCTCGCGGCGAGATCGACGACGACGTTCACGAGCCCGGGCTGGACGGAGCCGGGCTTCTCCAGTTCGGCGAGCGCGAGCTCGCGCGCCTTCGACAACACTTCGGCGTCGCGCGACACGGCGCCCAACGTCCCGACCAGCGTCGCGCGCGCGGTGGCCGCGTCGTCCGGTTCACCCTGACGCGGCGTCCAGCCGAGATGCTGGAGCGCCGGTTTCAGCAGCGCCGCCACCCACGTCCGGAACGCCGGGCGCGTGGCGTCGGTCGTGAGCGCGCGGCCGATGAAGCCGATCGTGCCGGCGAGCGACCCCAGCACGGCCGCGTCGCGCTCCGCGGTGAAGCCCGCCGCGAGATCGAGAAAGGACCCGACGTCGTGCCGCGCGGCGCGGACGAGCGCCCACTCGTCGTCGAGCAGCGCGATGCGCTCGGTGGCCGCCAGCGATTCGACGTGGGGCGCGAGCGCTCGGAGCATCTCCGGCGTGTAGCCCATGCGGTAGTAGCCGCGCGCGTCGGCGTTCGGCACGACCCACGCGGGACAGGAGTCGAGCGGGATCAGCGCCGTCTTGCGCGACACGACACGGCACGTCGTCCTGCCCGACGGCGACTTGACGCAGACCGGAATGCTCCAGAGCTGCGGGCCCGCTGCCTGATTCGTCTCCCGCACGTATCGCTGCTGCGAGATGGCCGCGAACCCGGCGTGGCCCGAACAGGTGATGGCGACGCTCACGAGCGGAACGCCCGGCTGATCGACGAAGCTCTTCATCACCCGATCGACCGGCTTGCCCGACGACCGCGCGAGGGTGGTCCAGAAGTCCTCGGCGCGCGCGTTGCCGTACTTGAATTTCTCGAGGTACGCGTTGACCCCCTTCCGGAACGCCTCCTCCCCGATCCAGCGCTCCACCATGCGCACGACCGCGGCACCCTTCTCGTAAGCGATCGCGTCGAACAGCTCGCTGATCTCGGCCGGCGTCGAGGCCTTCGACCGAATCGGCCGCGTGGACCGCAGCGCGTCGAGCCCCATGGCGCTCTGGTTCGCCTGCACGTCGTCGAGCTCGATGTGCCACTCGGGCTTCCAGTCCTCGACCGGCTTCGACTCCATCCAGTTGGCGAACCCCTCGTTCAGCCAGATGTCGTCCCACCACTGCATCGTGACCAGGTCCCCGAACCACTGGTGCGCCATTTCATGCGCGAGGACGATCGCCACGTTCTTCTTCACCGAGGTGGACGCCGCCGTCGGGTCCGCGAGCAGGTACGACTCGCGGTAGAAGATCGCGCCGACGTTCTCCATCGCGCCCGCGGCGAAGTCGGGGACGGCGACGACGTCGAGTTTTTTGAACGGATATTTCACGCTGTAGTAGCGGTTGTAGTACCGGAGGATCCGCTGGGCGGACTCGAGCGCAAACCCGGTCAGGCCTTTCTTGTCCGGGGTGGAGCAGATGCGGATCGGCGTACCGTCCGCGGCACCTTCAATGCACTCGAAGTCGCCGACCGCGAGTGCCACCAGGTACGTCGACATCTTTGGCGTCGCATCGAACGCGACGGTGTGCTTGCCCGGACGCGGGCCCGGCGTGTCGGAAATGACCGCACCGTTCGAAATCGCGTGATCCGCCGCGTCGATGATCGCCGTCAGCGAGAACGTCGCCTTCATCGCCGGTTCGTCGAACGACGGAAACATGCGGCGGGCGTCGGTGGCCTCGAGTTGCGTGACGGCGTAGCGCCGGTTGTTGGCCTGGCTCAGATAGAGGCCGCGCAACTGGTCGTTCAGGATCCCTCGATAGGTCAGCTGGATCGCGGCGGGCCCGGCCGGGAGCTGTTCCGGCAGCGTGAAGGTGACCTGTTCCTTCGCGGGATCGACCGTGACCGCCGCGTCGAGCGTTCGCCCTCTGACGGTCACGGAAACCTGGCCGAACGAGATTTCGGCGGCGTTGAGCACGATGGCGCGCGCCGGCTTCTCGAGCCGCAGCTCGATCTTTTCCGTGCCGGCAAACGTCGCCGCCGCCAGATCCGGTTCGACGGTGATGTCGTAATGTTCCGGCACGGCGCCGCCCGGAAGGCGCTGGGCAAAGCACGGCGCGGCGCCAAGCATCACCGCAAGGACGAGGGCCGAACGGGTTCGTGACATGGGCCTATACTCCACGCGTGGACCTACGAGTGTACTTCGCGGAATCACCTGTCGTGGCGTTCGTGATGGCGCATGGGGCAGGCGGCGGACAGATGAGCCGGTTCATCGTCGAGGCGGCAACCGGCCTCGCCGCACGCGGCGTGGCGACGGCGACGTTTGATTTTCCTTACGTGACCGCCGGCCGCCGCGTTCCGGACAAGGGACCAGTGCTGGAGGCGGCGTGGCGAGACGCGATCCAGGAGGGACGACGGACGTTTCCGTCCCTGCCGCTCGCCATCGGAGGCAAGTCCATGGGCGGCCGGATCGCGTCGCACGTCGCCTCGCAGGGAGGAGCCGGGCCGCTCGCGGGCCTCCTGTTCTTCGGGTACCCCCTGCATCCGCCGGGCACGCCGGATCGGCGCCGCGACGCGCACCTGCCGGCGATCGCCGAGCCGATGTTGTTCCTCCAGGGGACGCGCGACCAGTTCGGCACGGCCGAGGAGATTCGTGCGCTGCTGCCCTCGCTCCAGCGCGCGACGCTCCATGAAATCGACGGCGGCGATCACTCGTTCAAGGTGCCGGGCGGCCAGGCAAAGCAGGGACCGGTGATGGCCGGCCTGCTCGACACCGCCGCGGCCTGGCTCGCATCGCTACGCTGACGGCTTCACCCGCTTCCAGTTGTGACGGGCTTCGGCTTCCTCGATCGAGTGGGACTGGGTCAACTCCCCGTCGCGCTTCGCCATCGCGACGAGCTCGTGATAGCCTCAGTAGATCGAGCAGCCCTGCCCGACCGTGAAGCTCCTTCCGCCGCGAGTTGCATCCGAGGCCGCCGAGGCGCTGGCGACGCCAGGCACCGAAACGGTCGCGGACGCCGATCCGCGCGTTCCCATCACCTGGGTGCCGTCGACGATGGCGCCGCGCGTCTGCAGCGCGTTCAGCTTGTCGATGCCGACGCGCACGGACACCGATCGGTTCACGAGATCGAAGCGGCCGGCATCCGCCGGGCCGCGCTTCGTGTAAGTCAACGTGCCGTCGCGATTGCGCGCCGCCGTCCCATACCAGTACGCGGGCGTGCCGCTCGCGTCGGTCTCCGCTGAAATGAACCATTGATCCGCTCGATCCGAGAGCCCGGGCTTCGTGGGGTTCGTGGCGAAGTTCATCCGCCAGATGCCCTCGGGCGGCATCGTGTCGAGCCCCGAGGCACCGAGCGTCGCCGTTATCGCGGGGCCCGCCGCGCCAGTCGCGCAGCCGAAGTCGATCGACACGACGTCCACGGGCGTATCGGCGTCGGGTTCGGTCGGCGGATTCCCCGCGAGGCGCGCGTCGTGGCGCCAGTCCATCACCTCGGGCTGCGAGGTGTCGACGGTCGCCGCCGGTTCCTTCATCTTGATCTTCTCGGTGCGGCCGGTGTTCAGGCTCGGCCCCGCGACCTGATGCGTCGCCCAGGAGTGGCCGCTGAAGTCCTGCGAGTCATCGGTAAACGCAATGAACGCGAATCCCATCGGGTCGATCGCAATCTGGAAGAAGTCGGCGAGGTTCCGGTTGGGACCGCCGACGACGAAGCCCGCCGTGCTGATGTCGGCGCCATGGTTGAAATGATCGCTGGCCACCGTCTGGAGGATCGTCGGGCTCGACGCGGTCGCGGTGAGGGTCTCGGCGAAGTACACCTTCCAGTTCGCGGCAGTCGTGTTGCCCGGAACGTTGCCCTCGTTGTCGGCGACGTCCGCGCCGTACCACGCGATGGCGAGGCTTCCCGGCCTGGCGCCCGTCTCGATCCACGGCATCATCGCCGCGGACCCCGGGGACATGTCGCTCACGCGAACCGGGAGCGACCACGTAGCCCCTTGATTGGTCGAGTGCGCGATGTAGATGGCATGACCCGCGTCGGAGTACGCGACGTACACCGTTCCGTCGCTCGCCACCTTGCAGACGGGAAACAAGGTCGCGATGTTGCCGGCGCCGGTCGCGGCGACACGCGTCGTGTAGACCGCCGGCGGCACGGCGAGCGAAAGGGGATGGCCGACGGCCACGCGCACCTGCTTGTTGCCGTCGGTGCCGTCGCCCTGGTGGCAGAAGTAGACGGTGCCGTCGCGCTGATCGACGTCGATGTTGCCGGTGACGTTGCCGCCGACCGCGGCGACCAGCGCCGGTCCGTAGGTCAGGCCGCCGTCGTCCGATCGATTGATGTAGTACTTCGACGTGGCCTGCAGGCCGGTGAACTCGCGATAGCCGAGATACACGGCGTCGCCGCCAAGGAACTCCTGCCACTGGCGATCGTCCACGGGCACCGTCGTGTTGCCGGCGGGGTTGCGATCGTAGTTCTCCGCGCGATCCGACGAGCGCTGAGACGACACGTTCGCGGCCACGAGACTCGATGCGGCCAGCAGCGGATCGCTGTCGGGCGCGGCGCCCGCCGGCGGCTTGAAGCCGACCGCCAGGTCGAGATCCCCGCCGCCGTCTCCGCCAAGCTCGCTGCCGTCGTTCGGGTTGATCGCGTCGGGCTGGCCTTTGTACGAGGGGTTGTGCGCGCGCCCGTCCAGGTCGAACGTGATCGCCGCGGCGGTCAGATAGGGATCGAACGTCGGACTGTTCGGGTTCAGATCGAAGCGCCAGATGTCGTTACCGCCGGTCAGCCCGCGAATGCCACCGGCGTACGCGTTGCCCTTGAAGTCGACCCGCGCGCTCGGCTCGACGTCCTGTCCCGCGCCCGTCGCGTAAAGCGGACGGCTGCGGCTGAACTTGATGCCCGTCTTGGGGCCTTTCACGAACGTCGCCGTGCGCGTGGGAGACGGCGGGATCGCCTCGAGACTGACTTGTCCTTTGTACGGATCGAGCGGGCCGACCGTCCAGTAGACCACGTGCACCGTGTACGTGTCGTTGACGCCGGGCACGACGACCTGATTGAGATCGAAGGTGTTCTCTTCGAACGTGCCGGGCGCGCCGTTGCCCGACCGTCCGACTTCCGGTCCGCTGACCGTGCCCTGGTGGACGTAGACGTCGTAGTCGTTCACGCTCGTCTGCCAGGAGATCCTGAAGCGCACGCGCTTGCCCGTGTAGTCCCCGGCGGCGACCCGGAACGTGTAGACGTCGCAGGTGGTTCCGTCGAGGCACGTGGTTTCACCCTCAGGTGAAGCGGCCGGACCCGGAAAGCCGTCCCAGGTGAGCGTCGCGCTCGACGGGCTCAGGGTTCCGCCCGAGGGTGTCGCCGCGCGCGCGATCGTCCACATCGAGCCCGCGAGCCCGGCGGCAATCGCACAGGCGGTGGCCGCGCGGGCCGGAAGTTTCCATCCCATACACATCCTCCGCGTAAGAATTACAAACCTGTCTCGGCGGTAGAAACCGGGGCGGCAAAAAACCGCCGTTTTCCGGGCCCGCCGCGAACGGACGCGCCCTGTCTGTGCAAGCTCTATGCTCATTTTGTAGTAGTGACACTACCGTATTGAAGAAGTAATACATCTTGATGCCGGTCGTGCAGCGCGCTAGGCTGGGGGCGCCATGGCCGGTCCCGCCGTCGACAGCAGCCGGGCGCGCCTGCTGGCGTCCGCCAGGACGCTCTTCGCGCGCCTGGGCTACGAGCAGACACCCACCTCGGCGATCGCGCGCGAGGCGGGCACGTCCGAGTCGCAGCTCGTCCGGTCCTTCGGCGGCAAGGCCGGGCTGCTCGAAGCGATATTCGAGGAGAGCTGGCGCCCGATTAACGCGCGTGTGAAGGACCTGCTGACCGACGCGCGCGACGGGCGGGCCGCGGTCGTCGCCGTGCTTTCGACGATTCTGGCGGCGCTCGACAGCGACGAGGATCTGGCGACGATCTTCCTGTTCGAGGGACGCCGCATCCGCGGGGAGTCGCATCAGATCAATCTGTCGAGCGGGTTCGTCGAGTTCGCCGACGTCGTGCAGCGGCTGATCAAGCGCGGGCAGAAGGACGGCAGCTTCGCGGCGTCGTTCGATCCCGCCGCGCTCGCCGCCGCGTTGACCGGCGCGGCCGAAGGGATGCTGCGCGAGCGCGTCCTCGCCCGCCGCGGGGGCGGCGGGCGCCCGTACAACGACCGTCAGATCCAGCGCGTCTTCGAGGCGATGCTGGGCGCGTTCGCGCCGCCCAGGAAGTAGCGGGCGGGTCATCGCCAAAGCGCCGGCGGCGCTCGTTATATAGTTGACGGAATGCGCCCGTTCGATCTCCCGTCCCCCTCAGAAACCGTCTCGTCCGAGCCGGCGCGGCCGCGCAGCCGCCGCCGCGACGAGATTCCCGATCGCTTCAAGTGGAACCTGCGCGACATCTTCACCTCGTGGGACGAGTGGGAGGCCGCCTACAAGGAGATCGAGTCGGGCATCGATCGGTACGCGGCGCTGAAAGGCACGCTGGCGTCGGGCCCCCACAAGCTCCTCGACGCGTTCAGGCTGTCGGAGGGCCTCGATCAGCTCGCCTACCGCGTGTGGTATTTTCCGTCCCTGCAGTACGACGAGGATCAGCGCGACAACACGGTCAACGCGAAACGGCAGCAGGTGCAGCTCCTGTTCGCGCGGCTGCATCAGGCCGGCTCCTGGTTCAACCCCGAACTCCTCAAGGTTCCGCTCGAGACGGTCCGCCGGTGGATGGACGAGTTCGAGCCGCTGCGGTTGTACCGCTTCGCGATTGAGAGCCTGTACCGCCAGCAGGAGCACGTGCTCGACGAGGCCGGCGAACGCCTGATGTCGCTCGCCAGCCGCGTGGCCGCGGCGCCCAACGAAGCGTACTGGGCGCTGTCCACGGCTGACGCGAAGTTTCCGACGATCACGCTGTCGGACGGCTCGTCGATCACGGTGTCGTACGGCCAGTACCGCGCGATCCTCGCGACGCGCCGCGAGCAGGCGGATCGCGAGGCGGCCTTCCGCGCGCTCCACGAGACCTACCAGGCCAGCCTGAACACGTACGCCACGCTCTACAACGGCGTCTGCCAGCGCGACTGGTTCCAGGCCCGCGCGCGCGGCTACACGAGCACGCTCGACGCCGCGCTGCACGGCGACAACATCCCGACCTCGGTCGTCGAGAACCTGATCGAGACCACGCGCGCGGGCGCGGACCCGCTCCGCCGGTACCACCGGCTCCGGCGGAAGGCGCTCGGCGTCCCGTCGTACCACGTGTACGACTTCTCGATTCCGCTCGTCACGTTCGACAAGAAGTACGAGTACGACGAAGTGCTCGACTGGATCGTGCGCGCGGTCGCCCCGCTGGGCGACCAGTACCAGCGGCGCATGCGCGAAGGGTTTTCCGGCGGCTGGATCGACGTGTACGAGAACGAGGGCAAACGGTCCGGCGCGTACTCGGCGCCCGTGTACGGCACGCATCCGTACATGCTCCTGAACTATACCGACACGCTCGACGACATGTTCACGCTCGCGCACGAGATGGGACACTCGATGCACACCATCCTGTCGCACGAGACGCAGCCGTTCGTCTATTCCGGCTACACGATCTTCGTCGCCGAGGTGCCCTCCACGCTGAGCGAGGCGCTGCTCCTCGAGTACATGCTCGCACGCTCCACCGACCCCGCCGAGCGCATCGTGCTGCTCCAGCACGCGATCGACAACATCACCGGCACGTTCTTCACGCAGGTGATGTTCGCCGACTACGAGCTGCGCGCGCACCGGCTGGCGGAGCAGGATCAGCCGATCACCGCGGAGATCCTGACGGAGATGTACCGGTCGCTGATGAAGGACTACTACGGCGACGCCGTGGACCTGAACTCCCAGACCGGGATGACCTGGGCGCGCATCCCGCATTTCTTCAACTCGCCCTACTACGTCTTTCAGTACGCGACATGCTTCGCGTCGGCCGCGCGCCTGGCGCGCGAGATCATGCAGGGCACGCCGGCCGAGCGCGCCGACGCCCGCGAGCGGTATTTGACGCTGCTGCGATCGGGCGGGAACGACTATCCGATGGAGCAGTTGAAGAAGGCGGGCGTGGACCTGTCGCAGCCCGACACCGTGCTGGCGGTCGTCAATCAGCTCGACAACCTGGTCACGCGGCTCGAACGCGAGCTCGCGCAGCTCGCAACTCGCAGCTCGTAGTTCGCAGCTCGCAACGCGCAGCTCGCAGCTCGTTGCTCGGCAGTCGTGGCTCCGAACAGCGTGACAGCGTGATCCACTGCCTGCTGCCTGCTGCCTGCTGCCTACTGCCTACTGCCTACTGCGTACTGCGCTGCGGCGGACGGTACCGCAGCGACAGCGCGGCGACGCCGACGAGCGCCGCCGCCGCCGATCCGTAGGCGCTGCCCTCCCCGTACGCCTGCAGCGTGCCGTTGCCCCACACCGGACCGACCGTGCGGCCGAGGCTCTCGAGCGCCCCCGCGGCTCCCTGCACGCGCCCCTGCTCGTGCGGCCCCGCGGCCTTGCTGACGAGCGCGCTCAGCGTCGCATTGCACAGCCCGATGCCGATCGCTCCGGGCACGAGCATCGCGATGAATACGGGCACCGAGTGCGTGAGCGCGCTGCCGGCCCATCCAGCCGCGGCAAACAACAGGCCGATGCCGAGCGTGCGCCGCTCGCCAATCGCGTCGACGATCATCCCCACGAGCAATCCCTGCACGACCACGCCCAGGAACCCGAACGCGCTGAGCAGGTAGCCGATGTGGGCCGCGTCGAATCCGAACCGGCGCCCGCCGAACAGCGCGAACGTCGTCTGGTACACCGCGAACGCGGACCAGTAGACGAGGTCGATCGTGAACAGCACGCGCAGATTCGGACGCCGTCCCAGTTCCGCGACCGCGCGCCACGGCGACGCTCCCCCCGCCTGCGTGCGATGCACCGTTTCCGGCAGCCACAACCACGCCAGCACCGTCGCTCCGACGGTGATGAAGGCCGCGGCCCAGATCGGCGCCGTGTAGCTGATGCGCGAGAACAGGCCGCCAAGCGCCGGACCGACGATGAAGCCGAGGCCGAAGGCGGCGCCGAGGATGCCGAACGCCCGCGCCCTGTTCTCTTCGCTCGTGACGTCGGCGATGTACGCCCGCGCCGTCGTGATGTTCCCGCCGGACAACCCGTCCACGATCCTCGCGACGAACAGCATCGTCAGGCTGCGCGCCACCGCGAGCATGGCGAAGCTGACGACCGTGCCGAGCAGGCTGAAGATCAGGATCGGGCGGCGCCCCCACCGGTCCGACATCTCGCCGAGGACGGGCGAGGCGACCAGCTGGCTGAGGGAGAACGACGCGAACAGCAGCCCGATCACCATCGGCGAGGCGCCGAACGTCTGGGCGTAGAACGGCAGCAGCGGGATGATGATGCCGAAGCCCACCAGGTTCACGAACAACGTGATGAAGATGACGAAAAGGGGACGGGACACGGAAGTCGATAGTCGATAGTCGCAGTTCGCAGCTCGCAGCTCGCAGTTCGCAGCTCGCAGCTCGCAGCTCAGCTCGATACACGGCAAGTCTACTGTTGTTTCGGGACTGTCTCGCGAACGGTGACGCCGGTGATGACGACCGGCGCCAGGGGAACGTCTTCCATGCCGCCGGCCGTGCCGGTCTTGACGGCCGCGATGCGATCGACGACCGACATGCCGTCGATGACGCGACCGAAAACGGCGTAGCCGAAATCCTCGGGAGAAAAGCCGGTGTGGTCGAGCATCCGGTTCTCGGCCACATTGATGTACTGAAGAAAATTCTCGGTCGACACCGGCGCCCGATCCTTGAAGAGCTCGATCGTGATGTCGCCCATCGACGTCGAGACCACGACGACCGGGTTGCCAGGAGCGGGGGTCAGGGGCGCGGCGGACGGCGTTGTCACCGCCTGGCCACGCTGGTCCAGCGGCGCGGCGAGCGCCTAGCCGGCAAGCGCCGCGAACACAAGACAAAGCAGCTCGACGGGTTTCCGGTAACGCAGGGGTCGAAGATAAGAACGAAGCATGGAGATGACCAGTTCTTTGGTGCTCGCATTCAAAACCATGGATAAATGATGGTAGGCGGTTCACGCCGATGCGTCAACGCAGCGGTGAACGTTGAATGGGGGTTCGGCACAGGAATCGCATGCCGACGCCGCGTCGGCTGCAACACGGGAGGTTGCAGCTAGTTCGACGAGCAAGGCGGCTCGTGCGCGCTCGGCGCGGTTTACGAAGGCGTGTACCAACTCCCACGCGCGCATGGAAGGTTGAAGCCCGATCATCCCGAACGGCTGTTCCGATGCCTGGACGAGATGACCAAAGTGTGCCCCCGGGGCTGCAAGAAGCGGTCGCCGCTCGGCGGCGATGATCGTCCACTCAACGACGATCACCGGCCGACCCGCGAGCAGATCGCCCAGTGGCTCTCGGACGAATCTGACGCTTGATTGAAATGGCGAAGAGCGACGGGTGAAGGAGAGGCAACAAGCCTCTTTCGAACGTTCGGACGGGTGCCAGCGTCGGGATGCTGCACGCCGTCCCGATGTTCGATTGAGGCTGGTTGCCGCAACTTCACGCTTCGCGCTTCACTATTTGTAAGGCCTCGAATGTCTTTCCTCGATCGTTTCAAGTCCCAGCCCCGGTGGAAGCACGCGGATCCGGCGATTCGCGCGGCGGCCGTCGCGGAAATCCCAGACGAACCCGCGGGCGACGAAGTCCTGCTCGAGCTCGCGTCGAGCGACGAGGACGTCCGCGTGCGCAGAGCCGCCGGCGAGCGCGTCCGCGACGTCGAAGCGCTCGTGCGTCTCGCGCGGACGGAAGCGGACGCGGACCTGCGCCGCGAGCTCGGCGAGCGGCTTGTGGTCGTCGCGGTGGAGGGTCCGGAGGCGGACGCCGCCAGGGCGCTCGACGGACTGAACGATCAGAAGCAGTACGCGGCCATCGCGCGATCGTCGGCGCACGACACGATTCGCACGGCGGCGCTCGGGCGGGTGCACGACAGCAAGGCGCTTGGCGGCATAGCCAGGCACGCGACGGATCCGCAGACGGCGCTCGACGCCGTCGCGCGCCTCGCCGACCCGGCGGAGCTGCTGAATGTCGCGCTGAAGACGGACCACAAGGACGCCGGGGTCGCGGCCCTGGAAAAGGCCGCCGAGGCGGCGGCCGGTGACGCACGCGAGATGCTCGAAACCGTTGCATCGCGGGCGAAGAACAAAGCGGTTTCGAGGCGCGCGCGGGCGATGATACAAGCAATCGAAGAAACGGAAGCGGCGCGGAAGATCGCGCTCGATGGATGGCAGCGGCGCGTCGCGGGCGTGATGGCGAAGGTGGAAGCCATCGCGGCGGCCCCGGCCGGGCTCACTGCACGCGAGGAGCTCGACGCCGCCGAGTCGGAATGGCGCGAAGTCGCGGCGGCTGGCGCCTTCGAGCTGGATCCCGACACGGCCGCGAGGTTCGGCGCGCTGGCCGACGCCGCACGCGGGGCGATTGCCGAGCACGAGCGCAGCGTCGCGGAGGAGCGCGCGGCGTCGGAACGCCGCGACGCGCTGCGGGCCGCGCGGACGGCGCTCGTCGAGCGCGTGGACGCCGCGCGCGGCGACGATCTGCTCGATGCCGTGTCGCAGGCTCGAACGGAATGGGCGGCGCTCGCGGATCCGAGCGGGCCGGGAGCCGACGACGAGCGGGCCGCGGCCGGGTTCGAGCAGGCGGGCCGCCGCGCGGAAGAGCGGCATCACAAGCGCGAGGAGATCCAGCGTGTCAACGCGCGCCTTCTGGAGCTCTCGACGGAAGCGGAACAGATCACGAGCGCCGAGGAGCTGTCGGAGGAGCGCTGGACGGCGGTCAGCGAGGAGTGGCGATCGCTGCTGCCGCAGTCCGACGGCCTGGACCCGGCGGCGACCGAGCGGTACGCCGCCGCCGAGGGGCGACTTGCGCAGCGGGCCGAGGAGCGTCGCGCCGCGGCTGAACGCGCACGCCGTCAGCACGTCCAGCGAATCGAGCAGCTGATCGATCGCGTCGCCAGACGGGCCGTGGCGGAAGATCTGACGCTGCGGGAGGCGGATCGCCTGACGCGCGAGCTGCGCACGGCCATCGAGGCCCCCATCGACCTGCAGGACCGCGAGCGCCAGACGCTGCTCGATCGGCTGAAGGCGGCGCAGACCGCCCTCGGCCCGAAGCTCCACGAGCTTCGTGAGATGGACGAGTGGAAGCGGTTCGCGAACGCCGCCGTCCAGGAAGAGCTCATCGCGAAGACCGAAGCGCTCAGGGCGAAGTACGGGTTCGACAATCCCGAGGGGCCCAAGCCTGAGGATCTCGACAAGGCAGCGCACGAGCTGCACGAGATCCAGGAGCGCTGGAAGCAGGCGGCGGAGGCGCCGCGCGCGCAGGCGCAGGCGCTGTGGCACCGCTACCGACAGGCCGCCGATCCGGTCCAGGCGAAGGTGCGCGAGTTCTTCGCCGCGCGCAGCGAGGAGCGGAAGGGCAACCTCGAGCGCAAGCTCGCGATCATCGAGCGCGCCGACGCGCTCGCCGATTCCACCGACTGGGTGAAGACCGCCGAGGAGCTGAAGAAGCTGCAGGCGGAATGGCAGACGATCGGACCGGTGCCGCGGCAGGACACGCGCGCGACGTGGAAGCGCTTCCGCGAGGCGTGCGATCGCTTCTTCACGCGCCGCAACGCGGACCTCGCGGAGCGCAAGGAAACCTGGTCGGCCAACCTCGCGAAGAAGGAGGCGCTCTGCGCCCGCGCCGAGGAGCTGTCGCTGTCGACCGAGTGGGATCGCACGGCGGCCGAAATCCGCCGGCTGCAGGCCGAGTGGAAGACGATCGGTCCGGTGCGCCGCAACAAGTCGGAAGTGATCTGGCAGCGGTTCCGCGCCTCGTGCGACACGTTCTTCGATCGCTACAAGCGCCGCGACGAGATCGATCTGCAGGTGAAGCAGGCCGATCGTGAAGCGCTCGTCAGCGAGCTCGAGTCGCTCGTGCCCGCCGAGCGGGCTGACGCGGGAGAAATCCAGGCGCCGGAAGTCGCCGCCGACATCGCGCCCCCCGCGCCCATGCCGGTCGACAACGCGGCGCTGCTCGAACGTGTGCGCTCGCTGCGCAGCCGGTGGAACCAGACGTCTCCGGCCGTGCGCCAGGGGGCGGATCCGCTCAGCGCGCGGTTCATGGGCGCGCTGGAGCGCCTGATGGCGGCCTATCCCGAGGCGTTCCACGGCACCGAGCTCGACGCCGAGGGTAACCGCCAGAAAATGGAAAAGCTCTGTGAGAAGGTCGAGGGCTTCCTGAAGGGCGTGGCGGCGCCCGCGAGCGGGTCGCAGGCGCTCGCCGAGATGCTCCGCGAGGCGCTGGCCGCCAACACCATCGGCGGGCGCGCCGGCGAAGAGTCCAAGTGGCGCGCGATGGGCGAAGACGTGCGTCAGGTCCAGGCATCGTGGAACCGGCTGGGGCCGGTTCCGGGCGAAGCGGGCCGCCAGCTCACCGAGCGCTTCCACCGCGCGTGCAGCCGGTTCTTCGATCAGTACCGCCGCCACGTCCCGCCGGCCGCACAGCCGCAGCGCGGAGGACGGCCGGTCGGGGTCCGGTAGCGTGGCAGCGTGATCCACTGCCTGCTGCCTGCTGCCTACTGCCTACTGACTTAAGATCCTGCGGCCTTGTACACGATCTTGCCGCCGACGATCGTGTAGGCGACTCGCGCGGTGGGGATCTGATCTTCGGGCACCGTCAGGATGTCCTTCGAGAGGACGACCATGTCCGCGTATTTGCCGGCCTTGAGCGACCCGCGGCTGCCCTCCTCGAATCCCGCATGTGCCCCTTTGATCGTGTACGACTTCAGCGCCTCGATTCGGCTCATGCGCTGATCCGGGAAGAACACGGTGCCGTCCTTCAGACGCCGGCTCACGGTCGCATGGTAGCTGGCAATCGGATCGACGTCCTCGACCGGCGCGTCGGTGCCGTTGGTGACGACGGCGCCTGTCTTCATCAGTTTCTGCCAGACGTACGCGCCTTCTTCGGCGCGCCGCGGTCCCAGGCGCGCGAGCACGTACGGCGCGTCCGACGTGCAGTGGACGCCCTCCATCGACGCGATGACGCCAAGCTGCCCGAACCGCGGAATATCCGCCGGGCTGAGATGCTGCGCGTGCTCGACGCGCCAGCGCAGATCCTTCTTCGTGGGGTTCGCCTTGAACGCCTGCTCGTAGATGTTCAGCGTCTCGCGGTTCCCCCGATCGCCGATGGCGTGGACGCAGAGCTGATAGTCGTTCGCGATGGCGAGTTTCGCCGTTTCCGCGATCTCCGCCACGGGCGTCGTGTTCAGTCCCGTGCTGTCCGGCTTGTCCGCGTACGGCTCGAGGAGCCACGCACCATTCGGCCCGAGCGCGCCGTCGATAGCGCGCTTGATCGCGCGCACGGTGAGATGCGCGGCGCCGTAGTCAATCGTCCGGTACTTCGCGAGCAACGGCGCCTCGCGCTCGTTGCCTTCCCGCACCATCACCCACAAGCGCACGTTCATCCGCCCCTCGTCGATCAGCGCCTTGATCAGATCGATCGTCGCGAATGAAGAGCCGGCGTCATGAAAGGACGTGATCCCCTTTGATGTCACTTCCTTGTCAGCGAGTTCGAGGACTTTGCGGTCCCGCGCGGCGGCCTCCTCCGGCGTCGGCCTGGGCTCGCCGGCGCCTCGGCGAATGAGGCCGGACGCTCTTTCGCGGAGCAGGCCGACCGGATCGCCTGACGCATCCTTCAGGATCTCTCCGCCGGGAGGGTTGGGCGTCGCACGCGTGACGCCGGACAGCTCCATCGCCTTGGCGTTCGCGAAACTGGCGTGGCCGCTGGCGTGCGTCAGGATGACCGGATTGTTCGGCGACACCTTGTCGAGCGACGCGTGCGTCGGGAACCCTTCGACGTTGGGCTGTGGCCTCGACGTCCATTTCTCCTGGTGCCACCCGCGGCCGGTAATCCACTGTCCGGGTTTTGCCTTCTTCGCGGCCTCGGCCACCTTCGCGACGATCTCGTCCCACGACGCCGTGTTCATGAGCTTGAGCTGCATCTCCGCCTGGCCGATGCCGGTGAAGTGTCCGTGACTTTCCGTGAAGCCCGGGATCAGCAGCCGCCCGTTGAGATCGATCACTTGAGTGGCCGGGCCCACGTAGCGCTTGATGTCGTTGGTCGTCCCGATCGCCTCGATGCGATCGCCGCGGACCGCGACCGCCTGCGCCTCGGGCGCGCCGTCCTCCGCCGTCACGACCTTGCCGTTGGTCAACACAAGGTCCGCCGGCTGCATCGGAGCCTGCTGGGGTGCCGCCGGCCCACGTGCCGCAACCACGGCGGCCGTCACGGCCAGAAGCGCGACAACGGTTATGGCGATGGATTTCCGAGTCACGTTATTTTCTCCTTACGATGTCGTTATTCGTTGCGCGTTGCTCGTTGCTCGTCCGAGCCCCGAGCCCCGAGCCCCGAGCCCCGAGCCACGGCAGCATTCATCGTCAAGCAAACAACCGATCGAAGTTCCCCGAGAATATCTTCGTGCGATCCGCTTCCGACACGTCCGCCGCGCGGAGCGCCGCCTCCTGCGTCTCGTAGATCGGCTGCTGCCACCCGCGCGGGAAGAACGACGAATCGGTGCCGAACAGCAGCCGATCCGCGCCCGTCACGGCCAGCACCTGCCGGAACACGGTCTCGAGCGTCAGGCCAGCATGGTACTTCATCCACGAGTTCGAGCTCGACGTGTCGAAGTGGATATTCGGGCACTGGTCGGCGGCCATGATGGCCCGCTGGAAGAAACCGGCGCCGAAGTGGGGAATGATGACCGGCACCGACGGGTGCCTCGCCGCGGTCGCCGCCAGCGCCAGCGGGTTTCCCAGCCGCAGATCGAACGGCGAGGCCAGCCCCAGTTTCTTCCTGATGCCGATCGTGAGCACGCCGCAGTGCGCGAACACCGCCAACCCGGCGTCGGCCGCCACCTCGAACACCTCGCGCACCCGCTCGTCATCCAGTTGGTAACCGTGCATGGCGGGAAAGAGGCAGATGCCGCGCAGCGCCGGGCCGTCGAGGATCCGCGCGAGCCGGGCGCTGACGTCACCGGCGGCCGGGTTGAACATGAAGAACCCGACGAAGCGCGCCGGATGCCGTACCACGGCGGTCGTGACCGATGCCTCGTCGCCGGGGATGCTGGCAATGAGAACGGCACGGGAGACGGCGTGCCGATCGAGCTCGGCGACCCAGCGGTCGGCAAGCGCCTCGGGGCTGCCCGGGTCTTCCCAGCCCACCCGCTCGGCGATCGCGCGCGCGCGCCCGTCAGCCGGCAGACCGGGGACGTCCGCAGCGAGCAGCTCCAGGAAGCGTCCGGAGACGAAATGGCAATGGGCGTCGCAGACCCGCATTGGTACGACCGCCATGATACAAGACCGGGCCGGCTGTGGCAGTCGCTAGCCTCGTGTCCGACGATCAAAGCCATCCTTCGTCCATAACGGCTGTGTCCGCTCTTTTGCAGAGATGATAGTCCATTACGAATCGACGCCTGTGATCAGTGAACAAGCGGTGATTTGCGCCGGCATGGGCGGCCGCTCACGGCCGGAACGGTCAGGGCGGGAACGCTAGCCGGCGAACTTGTAGCCGAGGCCGTGGACGGTGAGGATGAACTGGGGATGGCGGACGTTGGGCTCTATCTTTTGGCGCAGCCAGGCGACGTGCACGTCCACCGTGCGCGTGGACGGCATCGCGTTGTAGCCCCAGACCTCGTTGAGGAGCTCCTCGCGTGTCAGCGTCGCGCCGCGGTGCTCGATGAAATACTTGAGCAACTGGAACTCCCGCGCGGACACCTCGACGGGCTCGCCGTTCTTCATGACGTCGGCGCGCCTGAAGTCCACGCGCATGTCGCCGAACTGGTACCCCTCGGCCGGGTGCGGCGTTGCCGGCGCGCGCCGCAGCTTCGCTTCGATCCGCGCGAGCAGCTCCATCATCTCGAACGGCTTGGTGACGTAGTCGTCGGCCCCGAGCTTCAACCCGACGACCTTGTCGGTCACCTGCCCGCGCGCGGTGAGCATGATCACGGGCGTCTCGATGCCGCGACGGCGGAGATCGCGCAGGACGTCGAAGCCGTTGAGCCGCGGCAGCATCACGTCCAGCAGCACGAGGTCGAACGGCTCCTTCGCGGCGCGTTCCAGCCCGCTCTCGCCGTCCGCGCTCGATTCAACGGCATAGCCTTCCCGGGCCAGCCGGTCGGTCAGCGTCAGCACGAGGCCCGGTTCGTCCTCGACGAGGAGCAGCCGCTTCACGTCCGCGCGTCCGTCTCCCGCGCCATCGGCGCGCGCGATGGGGCCTCCACCTGACGTCCGAGGGGCGGCTCGGCGGCGGCTGGAAGCGTGACCACGAACTCGCTGCCCCGGCCGGGGACGCTGTGTACGGCGATGCGCCCGGCGTGGGCGCGTACGATCCGCCGCACGAGGCTGAGGCCGAGCCCGGCCCCCTGGATCTGCGCGGCAATGACCTCAGGCGCGCGATAGAACGGCTCGAAGATGTGCTTCTGCTCCGCTTCCGGGATGCCGATGCCGCGGTCGGCAATCGTGATCTCGACCTCGCGCGCCACGTGCCGCGCGCGCACGCCGATCCATCCCGCGCCGGCGCCGTACTTGATGGCGTTGCCGACGAGGTTCTGGATCAGCCGGCGAAGCGCCGGCTCGTCGCCAAGCACCGGCGGCAGCGACTCGGGGAGATCGAACTCGACGTCCAGGTGGCCTCCGAGGAGCGTCGCGGACTGCGCAGCGACCTCCCGCAACAGCGGAGCGAGGCCGACGGGCCCGAGCGCGAACCCGCGCTGGCCCGACTCGATGCCGGCGAACTCGAGGATCTGTTCGACCATCTCCGTCAGGCGGCGCCCTTCGTTGCGCACGAGATCGCCGTACGTGCGAATGCGCTCCTCGTCGTGGACGACGCCGTCCGCGAGGTTGTCGCCGGCGGAGCGAATGACGGCGAGCGGCGTGCGCAGCTCATGCGATACCGCCGCCACGAATTCCATCCGCTGCCGCGCCAGCTCCTGCGCGCGGCGGGTCGACAGCACGAGCAGTCCCACGCTGGCGCCAAGAACGACCAGGATGCTCGTGCTGACGATCAGGTTGCGCCGCCGGACGGCGTTGACCGCGGTCTCGAGCGATCCGGACGGGTGCTTCACCAACAGACGCCAGCGCGGCGCGCTGCCGCCTGCCAGGCGGCGCGCTGCCGCGCCAAATGCCGCGCCTGCCGAGACAGCGGATTGCTCGGCGGCAGTCTCCTTCTGGAGAATGATTGAGAGAGGGGCCGTCGTTCGCATTTCGAACTGGCCTTCCGCCTGCCGCGCCGTAACGCTGCCTCGACCCACCGTCGTCGTGAACGTCGTGAACCGCCTGATTTCCGCCGCGACTGTGCCGAAGTCCTGCGCGCGCACCCGGAAGAAGTCCGCCTGTGCGTCCGCCTTCGTGTCCGCGGTCGCCTTCAGCGACGGGGTCGACGCGTACACCTCGCCGCCCCTGCGCAGGTTGACGACCGCGAGCTGGTAGTCGAACCCGTCTCCGGTACCGCGGAAGTGCTGCGTCGCGAGCGCCGGCAGCAGCTCTTTGGCCATGTATTCGCTGTCGAGGGCAATCACCATGAAGGAGAACTGCGGCGCGAAGCGCACGTTCGCCTCTCCTGCGCGATTGGTGACGACCACCATCATCATGGGCAGGACGAGCGCGGGCACCCTCTCCCACACGGGAGACGCCATCCGGGTGACGAGGAGGTCATCCCCGGGGCGTGCACTGACAGGCGTGCCGAACTGCTCGCGCCAATCCGACATGGATGAGGGCCACTCCGCGGTCTCGAGTGCCCGCGACGCTGGATTGAAGCGCTGCAGTCTCAGATCTTCGCCGGGATCGCGAGAGACCACGTAGATGTCCTTCACGAGGCGAGGAAAACGCGCGGTCGCCTGCCAGCGGTCGTGCCGGACGGCGAGGCGCGAGGCGAGCTCGTCGTTCGAGGCGGCGCCCTCGGCCTGGAACAGCAGGAAGGCGCGCGTCAGCTCGCGATCGAAATCCTGCGCGAATTCCGACGCGCGTGTCGCCAGTGACGCGCGCATGCGATCGCGTTCGGCGCTGCTGACCTGGCCGACCCATCGATATTGCAGCGTGGCCAGCAGCACGATCAGTCCGAGCAGTGCAACGGCGACAACGACCAACGGCAGGCGGAATCGACCGCGCATGGGCCGAGTCTAGCACGCGCATTTGCGCCGGGCCGGCAGCCCCCGCAAGGTTTTACGTCCTTAACCTTCTTCTTCAGTGGTTGCTGATCTTCTGTGTCCTTCCGTGGCACGTTCTTTCGCGGGCCTACCCGGCGGTCCATCACGAGGAAGTACGGCAGCGCAAGCGCGGACAGCGTGGCGGCAACGCCGAACGCGCTCGCGAATCCCATGCGCGCGATGAGCCATCCCATGGCCGTGGAGCCGGTGCCGATGCCGGTATCGAAGGCCGCGAGAATAGCCCCGAAGCCGGCGCCTCGCCGCCCCGGCGAGATGCCCGCCATGATGTAGCCGACGAAGACCGGATACGCTGTGCCAAAGCCGGTCCCGAACACGATCGCGGAGACGATCATCCAGCGCAAGGTGCCGCCAATCGCGAGACACGCGAGGCCGGCGGTGATCAGCAGGAGACATGGCACGAACACGCGCCGGTAGCCAAACCGATCGCCGAGCCGTCCGGACAGCGGCCGCGTCACCAGAATCACGATCGCCAGCATCGTCAGGTAGATGCCTCTCGGCGTGACGCCGCTCGCGTCCGCGTACATGGCGGCGAAGCTGGTGATGCCGCCGTAGCCGAACGAGTAGAGAAACAGCGACAGCGACAGCGCGAGCACGCGCCACTCGAGCAGGGGGCCGCGGCGGGCCGGGCTGGCGGCGTGCACGGCGTGCCGCGGGTGCTCCTCCAGGCGCCAGGAGATCGCCAGCATCGCGAGGTTCAGCGCGGCGGCCGACAGGCAGAGGAATCCCCAGCCCCGCCGGTACATCCAGAACCCCACGCTCGGCGCGATGGTCACGGCCAGCACGGTCGAGAGGCCCCAGTACCCGATCCCCTCGGCGCGCCTGTGCTCCGGCAGCATGTCGGTCATGTAGGCGGCGGACGCGGAGAGCAGCCCGGACCAGAAGACGCCGTGCACCAGCGCAAGGCCCAGCATCACGCGATAGTCGGTCACGACCGCATAGCCGATCGAGAAGAGCGCGAGCGCCAGGCTCGACGTCATCAGGACGCGCCGCTGGCCGACGCGATCGGCGAACGCGCCGGTGAGGGGGGCCGAGAACGCCGACGCGTAGGTCAGCGCCCCGAGGAACAAGCCTGACGCCGCAGTGGTCCCGCCGAGATCGAGGATGTGGTACGGCGCGGTCGGGAAGAGCTGAAACGCCGACAGGAAGACGGTGAAGCTGAATCCGCACATCACGAAGAAGCGCGGAGTGAAGAGACGATCGGACGGAGTCAACTATTCAAGGTTACTCCGCTTTGAGCGCGACGACAGGGTCGACCCGCATGGCCCGCCAGGCCGGCGCCAGGCTGGCCAGCACCGCGACGATCGACAGCGATGCGCCGGCGGCGACGTAGGTCGCGAGATCGATCGGCGCGACGCCGTGAAGGAGGGACGCCATGACACGCGTGACGGCGGCGGCGGCCGCAAGCCCCACGGCAACGCCGGTCCAGGACAACAGCAGGCCGTTCCGCAGGATCATCGCGAGCACCTGGCCGCGCCCGGCCCCTATCGCCAGGCGGATCCCGATCTCGCGCGTCCGGCGGCTGACGACGTACGAGAGGACGCCGTATATGCCGATCGCCGACAACGCGAGCGCGAGCGCCGCGAACAACCCGAGCAGCGCGCCTGTGAACCTGGACGTGGACAGCACGGCGCCCACCACGTCGGACATCGTCCGCACGTCGGCCACCGCCAGACTCGCATCGAGCGCGCGGATCTCCTCGCGGACGGGCCGCGCGAGCGCCAGCGGATCCCCCGCGGCTCTGACCACCAGCGACATGCCGCGAATCGGATTGCCGACCGACCGGTGCCACTGCGTGTGGGGGACGTAGAACTTCTCCTTCACTGGCGCCGTGAGGCTGTTATGCCGGACGTCGGCGGTAATTCCCACGACGGTAATCCACGGACGCTCGGGAGCCCTCCCGATCTTGAATCGGCGCCCGATCGGATCCCGCCCATTCCAATACCGCCGCGCCATCTCCTCGTTGACCAGGCCGACCAGAGGGCTCTCGACCGTGTCGGACTGGGTGATATCACGGCCCCGCACCAGCCGCTCGCCGATGGATGCCATGTAGCCGTCGGTGACTATCTGCCAGTCCCCCTTCGCCTGTGTGCCCGCCGGCGGCACGTAGCCCTCCACTTGCAGCCCGAAGTCGCCGATCGTCGACGCGAGCGGCAGCGACCGCGCGGCACCGGCTGCCTCGACCCCGGGCAGCCGTCGTACGCGCTCGAGCAGCCGCTGGTAGAACGCCACCGCCTGCTCGGGCCTGTCGTATCCGGCCTGCGGCAGCGACACGCGCAGCGTCAGCACGCCGGAGGGATCGAAGCCGAGCGGAACATGCTGAAGCGACGAGAGCGTGCGGAGCATGAGGCCGGCGCCGACGAGCAGCACCACGGCGAGGGCCATCTCCACGACCACGAGGGCGTCTCGAAACCGCTGGCGCGCGGCGCTGCTCGAGCTGCCGTGGCCGCCGTCCTTCAATGCCCCGGAGACGCCGGGGCGAAGCGCCCGCAGTGCCGGCGCGACGCTGAAGAGCAGCGTCGTCAGGACCGCGATGGCGGCCGTGAAGGCGATGACGCGCGCGTCGATCGACACGCCGGCGACGCGCGGGATGTTCGCGGGGTTCCACCAGGCGAGCGCTCTCGTTGCGCTGAACGCCAGCACCAGCCCGACTGCCGTGCTCACGAAAGTGAGGACCATGCCTTCGGTGAGCAACTGGCGGCCGATCCGCCCGGGGCTTGCGCCGAGCGCGGACCGGAGAGCGATCTCGCCCTGGCGTCCCTCGGCTCGGGCGAGCAGGAGATTCGCCACGTTCGCACAGGCGATCAGCAGCAGGAAGCCCACGGCGCCGAGGAGCAGCAGCACCGTGCGCCGGACGCCTCCGATCACTTCGTCCGCCAAAGAAAGCACCACCGTGTCGAACTGCATTTGCACCGGGTACAGACCTTCGGCGGTCATCTGGCGTGCGATGGCGTGCAGCTCGGCGGCGGCCTGCTCGACCGTCGCGCCGGGCGTCAGCCGGGCCGCCGCGTACAGGCCATGACTCCCATGGTCCATCGTGGCGGGATCCAGTTGCAGCGGCGTCCACAGCTCCGTCGGCTCGGGGTTCTGGAAATCGGTGGGCAGAACGAAGTCGGGCGGCATGACGCCGACGACCTGCGCGGGCCGGCCGTTGATCTGGATCGCACGCTGGAGGATTCCGGGGTCGGACGCATATCTCCGCCGCCAGAGTCCGTGTCCCAGCACGACGAGATCGGCCCCGTTCGGCACGTCTTCTTCAGGGCTGAAGACGCGTCCGAGGGCGGGCGAGACGCCGAGCGTGGAAAAGGTGTTCGCGGTCACCTGCGCGGCGGCAACGCGCTCCGGTTCGCCGTCCCCGGTGATGTTGACCTGTCCATCGCTCCAGGCAGCGACCGACTGCAGGGTGCGGGCGCGCCTGCGGTAGTCGGCGACCTCTCCGGACGCGACCCATGTCTTGTCGAACGCCGTCCACCGGCTCCAGATCGTGATCGCACGGTCCGGTTCGCTCCAGGGCAGCGGGCGCAGCAGCACCGCGCTGACGACGCTGAAGATCGCCGCATTGGCGCCGATGCCGAGCGCCAAGGTCAGCGTCGCGATGCATGTGAAGGCCGGATTGCGCCTGAGCACGCGCCCTCCGTGCCGCAGGTCCTGCGCGAGGGTCTCGAGAAAGGCAGCGGTGCGCATGGTGCGTTAGACGACGGCGCGGCGGTTGAAGTTGACGGCAACGCCAGCTCAGCGGCATTTACGCTAAGATCGACACATGGCTGAGGATTACAGCGCGTTTCGGCCGTCGAAGATCTGGAAGCGGATGGACTCCGAGCGCCGAGTCGATGCGGCGCAGGTGTTCTGGACCGACGAACAGTCCGCCGAGCAGCAGGTCGAAGCGATCTCCGCGATTGCCGGGCACATGAAGTTCCGCACGAAGACGCTGTTTTCTCTTCCGCTCGACCGCAAGGCCAGGTACCTGGCGTCGCTGCCGATCATGCCGGACACGGTCGCGGCGCGCGCGCTCGTCAACTACCACCTCGAACGGCAGCGGCCGATGATGGGGGCGTTTCTCGACAGTCTCGGCATCGCGCACGAGAACGGTCTGATCAACGACGAGAACGTGACCAGGCCGGACGCGGCGAAGCTGCGGGCGGCCGGTGAGGAGCTGGCGAAGTCGTTTCCGCAGGAGGACGTTGCGCTCTATTTCAGCACGCTGATTTCGCAAGACCCGGAGACGTGGGGGGCGCTGGCCGAATCCGCCGCTATCGCGACCCATCCAGCCACCTGACCTCACAGCTATCAGCTATCGGCTGTCAGAGCCGAGAGCTGAAGGCTGAGAGCTGAGAGCTGTTCTCCGTTCTACCTTTCCTGGCTTTTGTCCTACGATAGCCTCCGTGCCTCTCCTTATGGTGCTCCTCGCCGCCCTGACTCAGCAGTCTGATCTCGAAGCGCGGCTCCGCGGCCCGATCGCCGCGAGCGGGGCCGAAGTGGCCCTTGCATATCGCACGCTAGATGGCAGCGCTGAGCTTCTGATCGATGCGGACAAGCCCTTCCATGCCGCGAGCACGATGAAGGTGCCCGTCATGATCGAGCTGTTCCGCCGTGCCCGTGCCGGGACGCTGTCGCTCGACGATCGACTGCCCATCGTCAACGAGTTCCACAGCATCGTCGACGGCAGTCCCTTCAGGCTGAGCGAGGGAGACGATTCGGACCGCGAGGTGTACGCTGCCGTCGGCAAGACGATGACGCTGCGGCATCTCTGCGAGCTGATGATCACGGTCAGCAGCAACTTCGCGGCGAATCTGCTCATCGAGAAGCTTGGGGCCGAGCACATACGCAAGACGGTCGCGACGCTTGGCGCGGACGGCATGCAGGTGCTGCGGGGAGTGGAGGATCAGAAGGCGTTCGACAAGGGATTGAACAACACGACGACCGCCCGCGGGCTCCTCGTGCTGCTCGACAAGATCGCCCACGGCCAGGCGGTGGATCGCGCGGCCGACGACGAGATGCTGGCGATCCTCGAGAGGCAGCACTTCAGCGATGCCATCCCCGGCGGGCTGCCGCCAGGCACCGTCGTCGCGCACAAGACCGGAACGATCACCCGAATCCATCACGACGCGGCAATCGTGTACGCGAGCCGTCCCTACGTGCTGGTCGTCCTGGTGCGCGGCCTGGACGATCAGAAGAAGGCGGCGGCCCTCATCGCGGAGATCTCGAAGATCGTGTTCGAGGCGACGGCCGCCCGCTGAGGGATCGTGGAACGGTTCCCGCCATTCGCCTCGCTCGCCCCGGCCGAGGGAACTCGCCGTCCTGGTCACTCCGTGGCCGACGCGACGGCGATCCTGCACCGGCTTGCGTACGTCAAGCAGCGGCTGGCGATTGCGGCCGCCGCGTACCTGCCGTCCATTCCCGAGTGGGAAGCCAAGTGCGCGCTGGCGCTGCACGGCTGGCTCGATGCCGAGCACGCCGAGCAACTGTATTCGCGCATCGCCGAGCTGCGTGAACCGCCGCCCGGTGCGAAAGACGTTCCCGACGCCCGTCTGGAGGCGGCACTCGACGAGATGTTCGCCGCAGGCGACACACGCGGACGGATAGCCGCGGTTCATGGCGTGGTGCGGCCGCTGTTTCGATCGGCTGTCGCCGACTACCTGCGTGGCACGAATCCGCTCTGCGACCAGCCGTCGACACGCGTGCTGACCGCGATTCAGCATGAAGAAGAGGTCATCGGACGCTGGGGAGATGCCGCGGCGGCTTCTGTGGCCTCGTCGCCCGAGGCAATTGACTGGACAGGCCATCTGGGTGCCTGGGTTGAAGCCGCCGGCGGCGTCGACGGCCGGCGGCCGGCCGGGAACAGTCCTCCCGCCCGCTTCTCGCGTCCCTACCGCTTCGCGGTCCTGCCGCGTCGCGACGAACGGTTTGCCGGCCTGTTCGACCCGTCCACTCCCGCCGATCTGGTGTACCTCGACGAGACCCGCGACGCCGACGAACGCAACGCGGCCTTGATGTTCAAACGGCTGCGCGAGATGGACGTGCCGGAGCTGATTGCCGGCATCATTGCCGAGCACTGGGCCGAGGAGAGGAACGCGCGGCCGGCCGAACCGCGCAAGTGGACCTACTACACCGCGATGTTCAGGCAGATGTGGGACGAGGCGCGCCACGCGATGCTCGGGCAGGCGCTGATGGAATCACGCGGCATCGACTGGACCACGCTGCCGGTGAACGTGACGTTTTCGTGGAAGCTCGCGCGCCACTGCTCGCCACTCGAACGGCACATCCTGCTTTACGCGATCGAACAATCGCTCATGCCGCGCGATCGCGGAAAGCCGTACGAGCACCGCGTGGCCGCGGCTTCGGGAGACCCGTTATCCGCGCTCTTTCACGATTTCGACTGGGCCGACGAGGTGCTGCACGTCGACATCGCACGCCGCTGCCTGAAGCCGGAGCTGCCAGGAGGACTGGCCGAAGCGCGCCAGCGCGCCGATGCGTTGTGGTCGCGCATCGCCGAGCGGCTGGCCGCGGACCCTTTACCGGCCGACGGAGACCCGCGCGCCGTACGGGACTGGTGGCCGCGCTTCGCACGGAGCGTGCTTGGACGCGACGTCGCGCCCGTCCCCGACACAGACGTGAAGAACTGGAGACCGATCGAGTAGTGGTCGCAGCTCGCAGCTCGCAGCTCGTGGCTCGTGGCTCGTGGCTCGTGGCTCGTGGCTCGTGGCTCGACGAGCAACAAGCAACAAGCAACGAGCAACGGTTATTTGCTCACCGGCACTCCGTCGATCAATAGACTGCGGATTCGCGCGCGGCCCGAGGAGGCGACCGCCACTTCGAGCTGCACGCGCCGTTTGGCGCGGAACGCCGCCGCGACGGCCTCAGGTTTCCCCTGCTTCATGTAGAAGGCGTCGAGACCATATTCCACGGAGAGCGTGTCGGGCTGCGGCGTCCGTCTGATTACTCCGCGTAGATTCACTGCGCCCGGAACGGGCTGCCGGCTGACGGTGACCGGCCGGTAGTCCCCGCCATCCGACGGCTCCAATTGGACGTAGAGCAATGTTCCGCGCATGCGCCCGGTCTTCTGTACCGGTGGCAGGGACGGATCGTTCCACCATGGGCCGACGGGACGGACGGCGGCGGACGTCGCGGACCCGCCGGTCCCATCGGCGCGGACGACGAGCGTCATCGCCGGCGTCGTCACGTTCACGTAGTCGCCGTGCATGGATCCACGAGAGGACGCGGCGGCCGCCGGAAGCAGGATCGTGCGGCCGAACCACAACGGCCATGCGTGCCCGACGAGCATCCCGAACAGGATCGAGAGGCAGACGACCGCGGCGCCGAGTGCGCCCGCGGAAGAACCGAGGGGCTTGCTGATCATGACACCCTCCCCGCGACGCCAGCCGTGGCCCGGCCGCGCCACAGCCGGGCGATGAGGAGCAGGCCGCCGGCGGCCGCGACCAGGATCAGGCCGGACCACAACAGGTTCGCCAGCACGCTCACCCAGCGCACGATCAGGAAGACGAGCGCGAACAGCACGCCATAGGCGAGATCGGTGGGACGATCGGAGGTGAGCGCCGTGCGGATCAATCCCACGCCGATCGCGAGCGTCAGGACGCTGAACAGCACGGTAGCGGCCCTGGCGCTCGCCGAACCCGCGGGAACGAAGCCCGGTGCGGTCAACGCGATCCACACGCACACCGCCGCGGCAGCCGCGAGGACGACCTGATCCGTCGCCGAGCGGGATCGCCAGCTTCCGCCGGCGAGCGCGACGCCGCCGGCCACGACGGCGACGACGATGCCCGCCGCTCCGGCGGTGTACGCGGAGAGCTCCTGATGAACCTGCGTGATCATCAGCGGAATGGAGACAATCAGGAGAATGGCAAGGCCGCTCGTTTCCCACGCCAGCCGCATCATCGTGCCGTCACGGTGCAACCTGCCGGCCGCGTAAACCGCGCAGCCGGTCAGCGCGACGGTTCCGAGAAAGAGGCTGCTGTGGGACAGCGCGATGCCGTTGAAGAACGCGGCCAGTCCGGCGGCAAACGCCGCGACCCCGACCGTCCACGGAGACTCGAGCCGGTAGCCCACCAGCAAGGCCAGCGGCCAGAGCAGCACGAACGTGAAGGCCGTGTGCTCGGCGAAGGTGCCTTCGACGAACACCCAGAGCAGGAAGATCAGCGACGCTTCCACCGCGATCGCCCTCGACCGCACGAGCGCGGCACACGCAAACACGCCGATGCCCCACCAGAGGAAGGCATCCGGATCGCGCCCCTGGATGTGCAGCACCTGGGCCACCAGGAAGATCGAAAGGCCGAACAGCAGCGTGCCGGCAAACGCCAGCGTCTCGCCGGCTGCCTCGCGGCCCTTCCCGTACGCGACGGCGGACGCGGTGAACGCGGCCGCCACGCTGCCCATCAGGAGCGCCAGCTTCGCGCCCCTCGGGATGGCATCCCAGTTGTACCCGATGAGGAGGAGCAGCCCGACGCTGCCGAGCAGGATCGCAATCAGGACGAGCACGGCCATGGCGCGGCGCTCCGCCGACTCCGCGGCGTAGCCGCTCAGTATGCGCTCGCGGGTGGACTCGTCGATGATGCCGGCCTGGTGCCAGCCGCGCGACTGCGCGTCGAGCCAGTCGAGCCGTGATTTCCTGATGCGCACCGGAGGATCGCCCGCTGTGATCATGATGGAACTCCGATCAGCGTTCGAACAGGTACACGAAATTGACAACAGGGAATATGATGAAACCGCCACCGATGGGGGCGGCGAGCCCCAGGTCGGCGGAGAGCCGCTCCCCGAAGAAACGGACCCCGAGCGACACGATGCCGTTTCCGCCTTTCCAGAGATAGTTCTCGCTGATGACCGCCAGGCCCTGGCGAACCTGGCGCTGGCCACCGGCCATCACCACTCCAGCGCGTCCTCCGTCACTTTCGTACGCCAACCCGGCGCCGGCGCTGAACGACCCGAGCGCAGTCCCGTGCGTCCCGACAACGTACGCAATGCCGGCGCTGCTGTCGCCGGAAAAACCCTGGAGCACGCCCACAGCCGCCTGAGTCGAACCGGTATTGACGATCTGCAGCTTCGGCGTGATCCAGAACGGATGGTTCGAGCCGGCGCCGAAAATCAGCGGCGTGCCCGCACCGATTGAAAACCTGTCCGTCACCCCGACCTGGACAAACGGCAGCAGCACTTCGTAGACGCCGACATACGACTGCCCCTTCTCGAGCGACTTTCCGGTCGGTCCAAAGAAAAGCCGCGTGGTATTCGGGTCGGCGCGCTGGAACTCCTGCCCCGCCAGCACACCGGTCCGTCGCCTGAGCGAGAGGATATCGGTGCGCTTCACCGTCATGACGGTACCGCCACGCGTGCGGAATATCACCTCGGTGTCGTCCTCGCGCTCGATCTCCCCGTACATGCGCGAGCCGTCGCGCAGTACGAGCTCGAACAGCGTGACCTGCTGCGGCGCGGGGCCTGCCGATTGCGCGCGAGCGGCTTCGGGCGTCAGGGCGAGCAGGCCTGCGAGCGCGAGTGAGATGACGATCGCCGCGGGAATCCTCTTCATGCGGACGACTATAGGCCCCGTGCGGCTGAGAAGTCGTGAATCGCCGGTGAAAAAAGGCTGAATTCAGCGCGCGCGGTCGGCGAGGGTCGCCAGGATCGACCGGAATTCCGGCAGTCCGCGCAGGGAGGCGAAAAGCGGCTCGATCGGGATCGTCCATCCGGCAAACGGGTGCTCCGCGCGCTCGAGCAGGGACCGGAGTGCTTCGATGGCGCGGTCGGCGCGGCCGTTGACGTTGTGCTGAAAGGCTTCCGCGAGCGCCGCCTCGCTGGCGCGGCCGCCGCGGCGAAGCGCGTCGATGGCCGCCGTCGCCCGCGCGAACGCGGAATCGGCGTCCTTCCGCCGGCCCTCGGCGGCGAGGGCCGTGCCGCGGCCGACAAGCGAGCGCGCGTGATCCGGAAAGAGCTCCAGCGCGCGATCGAACATCGCGCGCGCGCCCGCGGGATCCTGGGCGTAAAGGCACGCGAATCCGGCGCCGTCGTGCGCGTTCATCGCGAACTCGGCGGCGTAGAGCTGCGAAGCGCCGGCGGAAATCTCCCGGTTGAACTCGACCTTGGCTTCGGTCACGTCTCCCTGGGCGAGACGCACGAGGCCGAGCAGCCAGTGCAGCCCCTTGGCGGGATAGCGCTGCTTCAGGTTCGCCTGCCGGTCCTGGACGATGGTGCCTTCGCGCAGCACCGACTCGGCGTGATCCAGCGTGCCGCGCGCGATGTGGACCATCGCCGCCTCGAAGTGCGCGAACGGGAAGTCCGGATAGAGCTCCATCGCGCGCAGCAATGCGCGCAGCCGCTCCTCGCCCCATGCCGCGTGCGCGAGCCTGAACTGGTTGCCCCAGTAGCCGGGTTCCAGCGCGACGGCGCGCCGCGCCGCGGTGAGCGCCTCTCCGGTCCGTCCCGCGCTGACGAGGAGAAACGAGAGCGTGGCGTGCCCCTCCGCCAGATCGCGATCGAGCTCGATGGCCCGCCGCACGTGATCGATGGCCCGCGCGAGGAGCGAGGCCTCCGGCTGGTTGCGCGCGCGCGACATCTCGTACTGCCAGAACCGCGCGTTCGCGAGTCCCACTTGCGCCAGCGCATACTGCGGATCCAGCGAGACCGCGCGCTCGAAATCGGCGATGGCGCCTGGCACGAGCGCGGCGTCGAGCGACTCGAGCCGCACGCGCCCCTCGGTGAACGCCTGGTACGCCTCCAGGCTGCTCGTCTCGCGGTTGCTGCGGCGGACCCAGTGATCCTTGCGCGCCGCGCCGACCGCTTCGGCGAACTGCGCGACGAGGCGATCCTGCAGCTCGAACACGTCGGCCAGCAACCCGTCGGCCTTCGCGTCGGCGAGCGCCTCCCCCGACGTGGTGTCGACCACGCGCGCCGTGATGCGCAACCGGTCGCCCGCTCTCTGGAAGCTGCCGACGACGGCGAGATCGAGATGGAGATCGCGGGCGAGCGCCGGCAGGTCGGGACCGAGGCGGCGGACCGCCTCGACGACACGAATGCGGTCGATGATCCGCAGCGCGCCGGTCGATCGCAGATCGTTCGTCACCGTCTCGGCGATGCCCGACGAGAGCCAGGCCAGGTCCTTGTCGTTGGTGACGTTCGTGAAGTCGAGCACCGCAATCGCGGCGGCCTCGTCGGAGGGCGCGTGGACCGTGTCGGCGCGAGGGACCGGCGCCGGCGCCGCGGCCGGCGTCTCGACCGCCGCGATGAACCGGTAGCCGCGCCGCGCGACCGTCTGGATGTAAGTCGGCTTCGAGGGATCGTCGCCGAGTGCCTGCCGCAGCTCTGAGACGGCCTGGGTCAACGCATTGTCGGTCACGGCGACGTCGGGCCAGAGCGCGGCAAACAGCTCGTCTTTCGGGACCAGGGCCGACTGCCGGGCAACGAGGTACAGGAGCAGGTCGATGATCTTCGGCGAGAGGGGGATGACCTCGCCGTCCCGCAGGAGCCGGTAAGAGGCCGCATCCACGGCAAACGGCCCGAAACGGTAGGAGACGACGCCCGACATGCTCGGATTCTACTGCGAGAACCCCGGCCGGAACGGCTCACGAGGGCAGAATCCTAACGCCCGACGGGCGGGGCCTGGGTCGCCGGCGCCGAGCCGCTCGTCAGGCGGCGCAGCTTGCTGACGTCGCCCACGATTTCAATGAGGCCGCAGTCCCGGCACATGATGGCCTTGGTCATCACGTCGCCGGTCTCGAAGGTCATGAACCTCGAGTCCTGGGGCCTGAAGGACAGACGGACGGCCGAGTACAGCACGCCGCTTGCGCTCATCTCGCCGCCACACCGGCCGCACATGCGGGTAGGCTCCATGGGAGAACTCCCGGGTAAAAGCTGCGGCAGTGTAGCACGCGGCGGGCCATCTGCTTTTCGTCCTTTTCCTTTTCGAAGCTGATGGTGTCGATCCGATCCCCCTCGGCAATCAGATCCACCACGTCCATCTTGTCGACCCGCCCGAATACCGTGTACTGCGAATCGAGCCTGGGATTGTCCACGAGATTGATGTAGAACTGCGCGTCGCCCGTGTCGCGGCCGCGCGTCGACAGCCCGACCGACCCGCGCGAATTGCCGACATCGCCGATCTCGTCGTGCACGAACCGGCCGTCGCCCGAATACTCGTTGGCGCCCGGGCTGCCTCCCTGGATCACGAAGTTCGGCACCACGCGATGGAACGTGAGGCCGTTGTAGTATCCCTCCTTCGCGAGCCTCCAGAACCTGACGCTGGCCAGCGGCGCGACATCCGTCAACAACGTGATCTTGATCACCCTGCCGCTGGCGAGCGTCACGCGCGCGGGAACGCTGCCCGCCTCGTCGAGCTCCCCCCGGCCCGGAAGCGCCGGGCGCGGCTGGAGCTGCGGCGCGATTTCCATCGGCTTGCCCGTCCATTTCTGCAGGGTCGCGGCGGCCGCCATCGCGACTGTGATGTCGAAGTCCTGCAGGAGCGGCACCAGGTGGCCGGCCTGATCCGGCTCCCCCAGTTCGTCGATCCGCTCGAGCAGCGCAAGCCGCACGTCTCGGGACGAGTCGCGCTTCTCGGCCGTCACCCGGCGCAGCGCATCGAGGAGTGCCGAGGACAGTCCGGGGGGCGCCGCGGCCCCTGCCAGCTCGCGGGCCGCCGTGCGGAGCAGCTGGTAGTCGGTGGCACGCAGGAGAATGTCCACGAATACCGGATCGCTCTCCGCGCCCTTGAGCTTGCGAAGCGCGGGCAGCGCCGCCTCCTGGACGTTCGGGTTCGCATCCACCGCGAGCCGCTCCAGCGCGACGACGTCGTTCATGATCGCGGCCGCGCGGGCGGCGTACATCCTGACCTGCCACGTTTCGTGCGGGATGTCAGCGCCGAGTGGGATCTTCGCGCGGTCGGGATCCCGTTTCGCCAGCGAGACGAGCGCATGCGCCGCTCGGTGCCATTCTCCGGGCGGCGGCGTCCGTGCCTCAACCACCAGGCGGTCCGTCACGTTCGCGTCCTCGCGGCACTGATCCGCCAGGAGGTCGAGCGCCATCAGCGCCACCGGCAGATCGGGATCTTTCGTCGCCTCGATCAATGGAAGACAGCCATTGGCGCCAGCCTCCTGCCGCGCATACGCGCGCAGGGCGTCGATCCGGACGACGATCGCGGGATCGCCCATGACTGTGGTGATGAGATCCAGCCGCTCGGTCTGGACGAGCGGCGAGCCGCCGCCGCCGAGCGCGACTGCCGCAAGCCGCCGCAGTTCTGCCGCGTCCTTGTCTATCTCACGCGCGGCCACGCGCAGCGTGTCTTCGTCCATCCCGCGGCCGGAGATGAGCGCCGCCATCGCCGCAATTCGCGAAGACATCGTGTAGAGCCCCCGCCGGTTGACGACGATGCGGCGCAGCCATTCGATCGTCTCCGGGGAAAGCTGCGACAAGCGTCCGTGGACGCGCGCGAGCGTCTCGAGCGCGCCGGCGAAGTCCGCATCGAGCGCGCGGAGCTTCTGAAGGGAATCGACACGTTGGATCTGCCGGAGCAGGAAGGCTTCCGCGGCCCGAACCTGGATGTCGCGTGTATACGGAAGCTGACCGATGGCCGTAGCGTACGTCCCCAGGTCGGCCGTGTTCTCCGTCGAGCCGAGCTGCGCCAGCAGCTCGAATGCCATCTGCACCTGCTGCCCGGTCCGGTCAATCGGCAGGGGATCGCCGCGCAGCGACAGGACGACGGCGATCGCCGCCTCCGTGCGGGCGGGGCCCGTGGCGAGAAACTGCAGCAGCGTGGCGCTGAAGGCGCGGTTCTCGTACCGGCCGAGCGCCCGCATGGCGCGCTTCTGAACCACGGCATCGGACGAGCGGGTCAGCGTCAGCAGCACGCGCATCTCTTCGTCCTGCTTTGCCCGCAGCGCGTCGATGACAGGCGTGTGCAGCCCGGCCGGAAGATCCAGGCGGTTGTCTTCCGCCGCCAGGATGGTGAGCTCAGCCGCCCACCTGGCTTCCTGGGCGGACGGCACGGGAGCCGCGGACGGGCGGGAGAGGCCCGTCCCTATCGCGATGACAAGAAGAACGGCCGCTCCGGTCTTCTGCAGCAGGATCTATTTCCTCCGGCCGGAATACCCCAGCATCTGCGCCGTCAGATCCAGCGGATACGAGATCCTGACGTCGGTCACCGTTCCGTCGTTGGCTTTTATCGGCTCGAGCCGCGGCTGGACGAACCCCGTGTAGGACGGCATGTTCAGCCGGGTGACGCGCTGCACGACCTCGTCGCGCAGCTTGGGCTCGAAGTGCACGCCGTAGGTCTCGAACAGGTTCTTGGCGGCCGCGTAATCCCCCTCGGACTTGATCCGCTGCACCTCGGCGAGCAGACGGCCGACCCCTTCGCGGAACGCCTTCGCGTCGACCATCACGTAGTAGGTCTTCCCGTCGCGCTCGCGCACGTCGATCGCCTTCGAGTTGGACATGAGCCACCGCACGATCATCTGGCGGTTGCGCATGTGGTCCTCTTCGATCTGCGACCCCTCGCGGACCCGGCGGAGCTGGACGAGCGCGTTGCGCGTGTAGCCCTCGTACTCCGTCTGGACGATCTCGTTCTGATCCTCCGCGCGCAGGAGGCCGAGCTCGACCATCTTCCGGTCCGGCAGGAAGTACAGCGCCACGAGGTCGGCGCGTCCTTCTTCGAGCGCCGAGTACTGCTCCTTCAGGAACGATTGGGGACTCCCCTGCACCTTCTCGGACATCTTGCCCGACGCATGTCCGATCACCTCGTGCAGGTCCGTCGTCAGCTCGCCGGCCATGCTGCTCCACTTTTCCGCGCGCGCGGCCTCCTCCGGCGTCCACGCGAACTCGCGCCGGAACTCGGCGGAGGTGGACTTGTCGTACGCTTCGTTGACGTTCGAGAGCGACACCGACTTGCTGCCGTACTTCTCGCGGATGTTCTGATCGTTCGGCAGGTTGATGCCGACCGGGGTGATCGGCCCGGAATCGCCGGACTCGACGACGACGTCGATGGCGTTGGCGGTGATGCCCCTGACCCCCTGCTTGCGGTACCGCGCGACCCACGGCATGTGATCCTCGAACCACTGCGCGTCGGCCGCGAGCTTCTGGATGCCCGCCGTCTTCTCGCGATTCACGTAGAAGACGAGCGCCTCCCACGAGCCCTTCTGGCCGCGGGGATCCATGTAGACCTCGACGAACCCGTTGATCGTGTCAACCGGCGACGCCTTGTCCTGCACCCAGGCGATGTCGTACGCCACGCGATCGGCTGTGTCGCCCGTCTGGTAGAACTTGATCAGCGCGGCGAGCGCGCGCGACATCTCCGGCGTGGCGTACTTCCTGGCCGCTTCGAGATGACCGACAATCGCGCGGATCTCCTTGTCGTATCGGCCGCCGGCGCGGTACACCTCCTCGATCAACTTGCCGTTGCGCTTGGCCAGCCGGGAATTCAGCGGGTAGTGCTCCTGGAAGCCCTCGAGGTCCTTCATCGTGACGCCGACGTAGAGGTTGTTCGCGCTCGAGGCCAGGAGGTCCTTGCCGGGACCGGGCGTCTTGTTCGTCACGATCGGATCGACGGTGACGTCGAAGAAGAGCGGGCGCATGCGCGTGAGCATCGCGTCGAGCGTCTCGCCGCTCGTGAGGGGGAATTTCGCGCCGGCTTTCTGCGCGGCCTTTGCCGCGGCGGCAAGCGCGTCCGGCGTGCACTTCAGCACGAACTTGCGCGCGGTCAGGTTGTTGTAGGGGCCGGTGTTCAGCCAGAACAGCTTGGTGTAGCGCTGGATGTCCGCGAGCGTGCCGGGATCGATTCCGTCGGCGTGCGTGAGGATCTCCTCCAGCACGTCACGCATCTCGAGATTGTGCGCGTAGCGCTGGTCGTAGAAGATGTCGCGCCCGGCGAGCGCGGCCTCGTAAAGGTGCCAGATGAGCAGCTTCTGATCGAGCGGCAGCGCGCTGAATCCGTCCGCATACACCTGCGCGACTGCCGCATCCTCGACCCGTTCGAGCAGGTACTTGCGGTCGGCGGGAGGCGCCTGCTGACCGGCGCCGGCGGGCGAGCCGGCCCGCATGCTGTCGGTCGCCGGCGTGTTCTCCTGCCTGCCGCACGCCATTCCCGAGGTCATCGCTGCCACGGCTATCGCTGCTCCTGTCAATGAGGCCAGAACTGTACGTTTCATGATGTTCGATTCTATCGCGCGGCGGGCCGTGCGAAACAGCGCGCACCATCGAGATGAACCGGCGGGACAACCGTCAGTTCAGTGGCACCCGTTCGAGATGTTCCGGCATCTTCGTCGTCCAGCCGAGCGACTTCTGGATCGTGCCGCTCAGGGCCTCCATCGACGCGGGCTCGCCGTGCACGATGAATGTATGTTTCGGCGCGCCGCTGAAGCCGCCGAGCCATCGCATGATCTCGGAGGAATCGGCGTGCGCGGACATCGAGCCGATCGACTCCACGTGGGCGTTGACGGGCACCGACTGGCCGTGGATCTTCACGGCCTTGGCGCCGTCCATCAACTGGCGCCCGCGGGTCCCCACCGCCTGGTAGCCGACCAGGAGCACCGTGTTCCGGGTGTCGGGCAACGCCGCGGTGAGGTGATGCAGCACGCGGCCGCCGGTCGCCATGCCGCTCGCCGAGATGATGATGGCCGGCATCTTCGATTGCGTGAGCTGTCTCGATTCCATCGCCGTGCCAATCGTGCTGAAGCGTTCGGTGGCAAACGCCGCCACCTGCCGCTCGTGACGGGCGTGCCGCCGCCGCTCGTCCCGGGAATTCTGGCGGTCGGCCGGGCCGTGTGGCGCCTTTTCGTCGTGCGCCTCCGGCTGCATGTCCGGATCGAGCTCCTGAACCCGCTGCGAGTAGCGCGCCAGCGCATCTATCGCCATCGGGCTGTCCAGGAACACCGGCAGCACGGGAATGCGGCCCTCTTCTTCGAGCCGGCGCAGCCAGTAGATCAGCTCCTCGACCCGGCCGATTGCAAACGCCGGGATGATCACCCGCCCGCCGCGCCTGGCCGTATCGTTGATGACGCCCGCCAGCGCCGAACCATCGTCGTCCGCTTCATGAAGACGGTCGCCGTAGGTGGACTCGACCAGGAGGTAGTCGGGCGTGTCCGTCAGCATGGTCGGATCGGGCAGCACGGGCCGCCCGAACCGGCCGAGGTCGCCGCCGAAGAGAATCGTCTGGCCGCCGGTTTTCACGCGGGCGTACGACGATCCGAGCAGGTGACCCGCGTTGATGAACTCCACCTCGATGTCGCCGACGACCGGCATGGGACGGTCGTAGCCGCACGGCTGGAGGAGGGACACGGCGCGGAACGCGTCCGCTTCTCCGTAGAGCGGCAGCGCCGGCGTGTGCTTGGAATAGCCGTGGCGATTCGCGTTCTCCGCGTCTTCTTCGTGGATGCGGCCCGAGTCCGGCAGCACGATCCTGCACAGGTCCTGCGTGCCCGCGGTGCAGAACACGCGGCCGCGAAAGCCCTGCTTCACGAGGCGCGGCAGATATCCACAATGATCCAGGTGCGCGTGCGTGAGGATGATGGCGTCGATCTCCGAGGCCTTGATCGGCAGGTCCTGCCAGTTGCGCTCCCGGAGCTCCTTCAACCCCTGAAACAGCCCGGCGTCGACGAGCACCTTCGCGCTGCCCGTGTCGAGCAGGTACTTCGAGCCGGTCACCGTCCGCGACGCGCCAAGAAACGTGATCGACCTCATGCAAACAACCCCACTTGTCCTCCGGTATGCCAGAAGAGCACGGTCGGCGTCTTGTCGAATTCGCCGTCGCGCACGCGCGCGATGAGGCCGGCCATCGCTTTGGCGGTATAGGTCGGATCCAGAAAGAGCCCTTCCGTGCGCGCCGTCAGCCGCATCGCCTCGATCGAAGCGTCCGTCGGCACGCCATAACCTCCGCCGACGAACCGGTCGTCGACTTCGACAGGGACGCCGTCGAATCGTCCGGGCTCGATGTGCAAAAGCGCGGGAAGTCCTGCCAGGATCCCGCGGATGTCGGCCTCGAGAATCCCGGCTGGCTCATCCGCGCTGACGCCGATGACGCGCGTTGCCGCGCCGAGCAGCTCGCAGCCCGCGATGATGCCGGCCTGCGTGCCGCCGGAGGAGGTGGAATGGACGATGACCTCCGGCGCCGGGATCTGCTGCAGCAGCTCCGCGACGGCGAGCGCATATGCAGCCGCGCCAAGCGGCGTCGAGGCGCCAATCGGAATGACGTACGGGTGGCCGCCGCCCCTGCGCATCTCGCCGGCGATGCGCTCCACGGTCGGGGCGCGCTCTTCCCGCGTGGCGACGTAACGGATTTCCGCCCCGACGAGGGCGTCGAGCAGCGCGTTGGCGGAAGGGCGCTCCGGCTTCACCCCGTTCACCACGAGGACGCAGCGAAGACCGATCTTCGCGGCCGCGGCCGCGGTGACGCGCGCGTGATTCGACTGCACGCCGCCGCTCGTGATGAGCGTGTCGGCGCCCTGGCGCACGGCGTCGGCGGCCACGAGCCGCATCTTGCGCACCTTGTTCCCGCCAAACGCGAACGGTATGGCGTCGTCGCGCTTGACCAGCAGCCCGGCGGCACAGCCGAGCGCCTGCGCCAGGCGCGGCATCTGCTCGACGGGTGTAACGACCTGACCGAACGGAACGGCGGGGAGGAACGCGAGCGCGCCGAGCATCAGGGTAGTATACCGATGATGGCGACGCTGCTCGACACCCTCCGGCAATCGGAACAGCCGGTCATCACGGCGGAATTGCGGCCGCCGCGGGCGGAACTCGAGACGGCCGCCAGCATGGACGCCTGGATCGACACGTATCACGCCGTGCGGAGCCTGACGCGCCGCGGCCGGTTCGTCTTCCTGACCGACAGCGCCGTCGGCTCGAAGGAGGAGGACAACCTCCGGCACCTGGTGATCAACCTCGGCACCGACGTCCCCCGGTCGTCGGTCGTGCCGTTTCTGACCTGCAAGCACACGCTGGAGTACTGCCTGGCGTACGCGGATCGCGCGCACCAGCACGGCTTCGACGCGCTCGTCGTGCTGGGTGGCGACAAGAGCCTCGGCGCGCCGCGGTGCGTGGAGCATGCCTGGCGGCTGCGCGAGCAGATCCGCCGGCGCGTGCCGGACCTGGCGCTGGGCGGCTGGGCGAACCCGCATGCCGACACCGCGTCCCAGGTGGATCACCTCCTTGCCGAGCGGGTGACTGCGGAGTTCTATCTGACGCAGATCGTGTCGCATCACAGCGGCGAACGCGTCGAGCGATTCCTGGAGGAGGCGGCGCGGCGCGATCTCTCGCTGCCCGGTCTTTTTGGCGTGTTCTTCTATCGCTCCGCGAATCCGAAGACACTCGCCGCGCTGCAATCGTTCCTTCCCGTGCCCACCGAAGGCCTCACACGCGAGTTCGCCGAAGGGGCGACGGCGGAAGAGATCTGCGCGCGTTCGATTCGACGCTTGACGGAAGCCGGCGTCAGGAACTTCTATATCAGCAACCTGCCCGTCAGTCGCGCGGCAGCCACCCTGCAGCGGATCCTCGACCGGGCCTCGCTCTCGACGCCGGCGTGACAGGGACCACTCTCGTCCTGCTGCTCCTCGCGCAGGCCGGAACGGGCTGGTCGGGTGGGATCTTCGTCGAGCCGAGGAGCGAATCGCTCGTCTATCGGTTCGAGAATCCCTCACGCTACGACACGAGTGAGCTCGTGCCCCACTCGTTCCAACAGACGTACGACACCGACAACCTGTGGCTCGGCGCGCGTGCCGGACATCCGTTCTTCAAGAGGCGCGGCCGCTTCGAGGCCGCGATGAGTCCTGCCGCGACACGCCGCGCGGATGACTTCGACACATTCCATCAGCCGGACGGCAACGTCATCGTAACCGGCACGACCGGCAATGCGACGCTGCGAGGGTGGCGGATATCCGACCAGGTGTTCCTCGGAAGCCGCAAGGGCGTCGCATTCGGCCTCGGCTACGCGCATCGGCACGACCATGCGCGATTTCACGACGGCGACGGGATCACGACGACGGCGATGCCCGCGTCGGTGGTCCACCGGCTCGTGACGACGCGCGAGGACACGACGTCGCAGTTACACGTCGTCAGCTGGATCGCGGAGACGTCGCGCGACGTCGGGCGCCGGGGATCGTTCGCGGTGCGTGCGGACATCGCGCCGCTCGCTCGCGCCAGGTTGACTGTGGTCCTGCCGGACAAGTATCCCGGCCAGCGGCTTGTCTTCGATGCGCGCATCGCCGCGGCGTCGTTTGGCGTGCGCTACGCGTGGATGGCGGGGAAATGGTCCGTTGGAGCCGGCGCGAAAGCCGGAAGGACGTTCGGTTGGCAGCGAAGCGCTCGCATGACGCTTCGCAGCCTCTCAGTCTCGCTCGATCTGCAGCGCCATTGAGCGTCTGTTCTGTTTGGAATCCTGTTCTGTTTGGAATCCTGTTGCGCAGCCCTTTAGGGCTGCCTGAGGGCTGCCTGAGTCTGCCTTTACTCGCCCGATCCTTTGAACTGATCCTCTTCGTCCGAGAACAGCACGTTGAAGCTCGTCAGCGACCCGTAGCAGCCGCTGATGTAGCCCTGCAGCTTCACCTTGACGTCTTCCGGCAGCTCCGCCGCGTTGACCTGCTGTTCCATCGTGCGCAGGCGGTTCCGCACCATCACGATCTTGTGGAAGAAGGTTTCGATCGGCCAGGACTTCTCCTGCAGGCCCGGCGTTCCCGGCCGCAGGATCAGGCTGCCGCCGCGCCACTTCTCCGCCGGCGCGGCCGGCGTGATCCCCGCTTCTTCCCGGATGACGCGGCGCAGCAGCAGTTCGAGGTCCGTCGTCGCGTTCTCAACGCTCATCGGGGGGCCTATCCTTTCGCGGTCGCTGACGATGGGAAACGGCTCGCGCGCGGCCTTCGTGGTCCTGCGTTGCGGGGCCGGCGGCGCCGCGACACTCCCGCCCCACGTCGCAGCGCGCGGCTGTTCGACGACGCGCGGACCACCGCGGTAGTTGTGTTCGCTGCGACAATAGCCGCACACCACGCGAATGGGAGTTCCGTCCGCATCAGCCGCGACCACCGTGTGCAGGCGGTCCGTCTTGCAGGCGCGGCAGAAGTCCTCGAGCGAGTCGCCCGCGTGATAGGTGCGCACTATGTGGATCCTACCGCTTGGCGCGCCGAAGCGCGAACGCGCGACGGCGGGCAGCTCGTGGCTCGTGGCTCGTGGCTCGCGCCTGACTTATACTCTTCGGACCATGGGCCACTACCTCGACTCGGTTCCCTTCTCCGGCATCATCCGCATCCGCGACATGATGTACAGCGTCAAGGATCCCTTCCGTCTCGATCAGGGAGACGTCAGCTTCGACGCGCCGGACACGGTCAAGCGCGCGATGCATCGCGCGATCGACGAGAACCGCAGTCACTACGTGCAGACGACCGGGATTCCGCGGCTGACCGAGCTGCTCGCCCGGAAGGTGCGGGACGTGAACCGGATTCCGATCGAGAGCGCCGACGAGGTGCTGGTGACCAACGGCGGCATCCACGCGCTGTACATCACCTGCCAGGCGCTGCTCGAGCCGGGCGACGAGGTCATCATTCCGGATCCGGAGTGGCCGCCGAGTGCCGGCAACATCGCGTCAGCGCACGGCGTCCCCGTGCCGTGTCCGCTGCACGAGGACCTTGGGTGGCGGTTCGACATCGCGGAGCTTGCCTCGAAGATCACGCCGAAAACGCGCGCGATCTACATCAACTCGCCGCAGAACCCGACCGGCGGCGTGCTGACGCGCGCTGACCTCGAAGCCATCGCGGACCTCTGCCGCGAGCGCGATCTCTGGCTCGTCTCCGACGAGGCGTACGAGGATGTGCTGTACGACGGCGTCGAGCACGTCAGCCCCGCCTCGCTTCCGGGAATGTACGAGCGGACGATCGCGTTCTACACCTTCAGCAAGACGTATGCGATGACCGGTCTGCGCCTCGGCTATCTGGCGGTGCGCGATCCGAAACTGCGCGATCGCATGAAGAAGGTGCTGTTCTACACGGCGAGCAACATCGCGTCGGTCGTTCAGTACGGCGGCGTCGGCGCGCTCGAGGGCCCGCAGGACGCGGTCGTGGAATACCGCACGGAGCTGCAGGCGCGGCGGGATCTGTTCTACGCGGGCATCCGCGACAAGGCGGCGGGCGTGCTGAGCGGCGCGCCGCCGAAGGGCGCGTTCTATGCGTTCCTGCGCATCGATCCGTCGTGGCGCGACATGCACCCGTCGTCGCACGAATCGATCTCGTGGGCGATGACGGAGGACCTCATTTCACGCGGCCGCATCGGCTGCGTGCCTGGCGTCGACTTCGGCGCGAGCGGCGAGGGGTACATCCGGTTCTGCTTCGCGCGAGAGCGGCGCGAGCTGACCGGCGCGCTGGCGTCGATGGGCGAGCTGTTCGCGGCAGAGTCCGCGCCGCGGTAAGCCTGCCTTGGGCGAAGAACAGCTTTCTCCAACGGCTCTTTCGAGTTTCTGAGTTTGTTCGGGTCAGGACGGTCCTGAGGACCTGACCTACTTACTCCAAGAACTCGGCCACGAATTCCCCCGCGTGCGTGATGTGCTCCCAGAAGACGCTGCCGATCCGCTCGTCCTGCAATTCGCGCATGAACATGACCGCCTCTTGATCACGTGTAACCAAGACGACTTCATTGAGCTCGCCGAGCGACAGTCGCATCGCCGCATCATCGTCATCGTCAGGCATCCCGAGCATGTGGTGGTCGATCGAGCTTCAGACGACGACGGCGGTGCCGGAGTGGGACGGGCAGCGGCTGCGGATGCCGCAGGAGGAGGACGTCGTCATCGGCGCCGACGGCAAGGTCCGCTGGGCGCTGAAGCGCCAGGACAAGCTGTTCCTGATCAAATGAGAAAAGGGAATGCCGGCCGTCTCAATGCCGTTACCGCGGAGGACGCGGAGTGCGCGGAGATCCTTCCTTTTTGTTCTCGTCCTCCTCTTCGCTCTCAGTACTGCGGATGAATGCGGCACGGCGAGGCGGCGGCATCGGTGAGTGCGCGCCGCGGATCGAGCGCCAGATGATCTCGTTCAGCTCCAGCTCCGGCGCCATGTCCGCCTCTTCGAGGTTCATGCGCGCCGAGGCTTCGGCGCCCCAGGCGCCCGGCCGGTTCCGCTCGTCGAGCGGCACGCGCGCGGGGAGCGCCTTGAACGGCGTCAGCACCGCCCGCGGCTGGAACGCATTGTGCATCGGCGTCGCCGCGTCGTACTGCGTCATCGGCTCCATCCCGAGTATAAGCTCCATCGTCCGCAGCACGCCTGAGGTCGTGTAGAGCGTGCTGTCAACCGCCTGGCGTTTCGCGAACGGGCTGACGGCGAGCAGGATCGATCGGTGCGCGTCCACATGGTCCGGCCCGTTCTGCGCGAGTCCGAGCCAGGCATGCTCCAGCGGCACGACGCTCTTGATGTAGAAGTTGGCCGTGTCGAAGATCGTCAGTGTCGGCTTCAACCAGCCGTTATTCGTGACGATCAGGTACCGCCCGTCGGGGGACCAGACCATGTTCAGCGGCAGGTCGCCGACCCAGGCGTGGCGCCCGGCCGGCGCGAGGCGCCACCCGTTCGGCAACTGCGTGATCGTGCCGAACACGCCTGGGCGGCGCGGCGACGGCGCGGCGCGCTGCGCGATGGTGACGAGCCCGGCGGTGGCAATCAGAAGAATGATGGCAATGAAGAGGATCACGGGTGAACGGCGCATGCCGCGAATCTTACCGTTACGATACTGCCCGCACGGAAACCTGGAGGAAGAATGTCCGCACAAGCTTTCTTGCGCATCGCGCTCCTGACGCTTGCAGCCGTTGCGTGGTCCTGGATGCCCGCCGCGACGGCGCCCGGCGGTTACGGCGACCTGGTGGCGTTGTTCCGCGACTGGCGCGAGTTCCAGATGGCGAGGCTCGTTGACGGTGTGCCGGACTACACGTCCGCGGCGATGGCGGCGCAGCAGAAGGCGCTGCCCGGGTTCCAGAAGCGCCTCGCGACCATCGACCCAAAGAGCTGGCCCGTCCCGCAGCAGGTGGACTGGCACATCGTCCGCGCGGAGATGAACGGCCTGGACTTCGATCAGCGCGTGCTCAGGCCGTGGGCGAACAACCCGAACTTCTACGTGACCGTGTTCCCGTCGCGCAGCGACCAGCCGGCGCGCGAGGGGCACTACGCGCGTGGCGGCGTGGAGATCTGGACCTACAAGTTCCCGCTGTCGGCGGCTGACGCGGACCGGATGGCTGCCGGTATCCGCGCCATTCCCGGGCTGCTCGAACAGGCGAAGAAGAACCTGGTCGGAAACGGCAGGGACCTCTGGATCTACGGCACGCGCAGCATCAGGCGACAGGGCGAGAACCTGGAGCGATTGGGTGCGCGCGTGGCGGACGCGCCCGGAACGTTGAAGGCGGACGTGCGGCGCGCGATAGAGGCGACCAACGCTTTTGCGGCCTGGCTCGAGGCGCAGGCGCCGTCGAAAAGAGGGACGTCAGGCGTCGGCGTGAACAATTACGACTGGTACTTGAAGCACGTGCAGCTCGTGCCGCACACGTGGCGCGAGCAGGTCGTCCTCATGGAACGCGAGCTCGGACGCGCGCTCACGTTCCTGGCGCTCGAGGAGAAGCGCAACGCCGCGTTGCCGGCGCAGGCGCCCATCGCGACCGCTGAAGAGCACACGCGCCGCTTCAGCGACGGCATCAGCGAGTACATGGCGTTCCTGAAAGACCGCGACATCCTGACGGTGAAGCCCTGGATGGACCCTGCGCTCCGCGCGCAGGTCGGCCGTTTCAGCGCCGGCCCGCGCGAGTTCTTCGCGGAGGTCGACTACCGCGATCCGGAGATCATGCGGACGCACGGCTATCACTGGTTCGACATCGCCCGGATGGCGAACGAGCCGCACGCCAGCCCCATCCGCCGCGGGCCGCTCCTCTACAACATCTTCATCACGCGCACCGAGGGGCACGCCACCGGCTGGGAGGAAATGATGCTCCAGGCCGGCATGTTCGACGCCAGGCCCCGTTCGCGCGAGCTGATCTACATCCTGCTCGCGCAGCGCGCCGCGCGCGCGCTCGGGGACCTGCGCATGCACGCCAACGAGTGGACGCTGGAACAGGCCGCGCAGTTCGCATCAGCCAACACGCCGCGCGGGTGGCTCCGCCTGGACGCGAACACCGTCTGGGGCGAGCAGCACCTGTACCTTCAGCAGCCGACCTACGGCACGAGCTACCTGATCGGGAAGATGCAGATCGAGCGCATCCTCGGCGAGCGGCGGAAGCAGCTCGGGGATCAGTTCACGTTGCGCAAGTTCATGGACGAGTGCGACGGAGTCGGGCTGATTCCGGCGTCGTTGGTGGAATGGGAACTTACGGTGCTGCAGCCGAACATCCTTCACTGACGGCTGTCCCAAAAACCCACAGAAGCAGAAGGAGAGAACAGCGGGACACTTACGGCCGCCGTTGGAGCATCCCGCGCTCCAGGATATCGACTATCTCGGCGAGCGCGGGTTCTGTTTCCTGGCCGAAGTGGTTCGGCACGCCGAACAGCACCTCGACGGAGAAGTACTGCAGGAAGAAGCGCGTCGCGACCATCATGGCCGTCCGCGGGCGGACGCCATCGCGCAGGTTCTGCAGCTTCAGCTCCGGTCCGTGCTTCGCCAGGAACGCGCCGAACCTGTCTGCCATCTCCGAGTAGAAGCGGCGGATGTGGCTGCCGTCGAACTCGACGACGTCGACGTAGATGAGCGCGACGTAGGGGCGGTACTTCGCGACGCTCTCGCGCGCCGCGCGCGCCAGCGCCGCCATGTCGTTCGGGAACGCGCCCGCGGCCAGCGCCTTGTTCAGCGGGTACTCGGGCGAGGCGACCTGCTCGAAGTACTCGTCCAGCAGCGCGCGGAAGATGCTCTCCTTGTCGGGAAACTGGTGGTAGACGTTGCCGGTCGAGACCTTCGCCGCCTCCGCGATGTCGCGCACCGTCGTACCGTGATAGCCGACCGTCGAAAAGAGCTTGAGCGCGGCGCGCAGGATGATCCCGCGGCTCCGCTCCGAGCGTTCTTCCTGTGTCAGGCGCTTGCGTGGGACGGCGCGTTCCGTTCCGATCATCAGCTCACGCTCTCCTCGACGAAACCGCGCACGAGCGCGGCGACCTCTTCCGGGCGCTCGACGACCAGCCCGTGCGACCCTCCGGCGACGATCTGAAAACGCGCGCCCTGGATCGCCGCGGCCAGCGCGCGTGAGTGCTCCACGGGGAACAGCAGATCGCGCTCGGCGCCCACGACGAGCGTCGGGCAGACGATCTGTCCGAGCAGCGGCCGCAGATCCACCCCTCGCGTGCTTTCGAGCAGCCCCGCAAACGAGGAGAACCACTCTCGAGGCAGGCGGCCCACGGCCTCACGGCGCTCGCGCAGCGCGTCGCCATGCCCCGCCTGCCATTCCGGCGAGAACGTGTACGGCACGATGAGATCGAAGACGAGCCCTTTGTCTCCTCCCGCGGCCGCCTTCGCCGACGCGTCGCGCAGCGATTCGAACAGCGGCTGCATCGAATCGTCCGCGCGCTCGGTCGTCGTCATCGCGACGAGCGACGTCACGCGTGCCGGGTACATGGCCGCGAGCGTCAGGCCCACGAGAGATCCGAAGGATGTCCCGGCCACGTGAACCGCGTCAAGCCGCAGGGCATCCAGCACCTGAACGACTTCCTCTGCGTGCGTGGCCATCTCCTCGGGCGCAGGCCCCGGCGAGAGCAGCTGGCCGCGCAGGTCGCAGCGGATGACGAGATGGTCCACCGCGAGATCGCGCGCAACCGGCTCCCACGCGGCCATGCTCATCATGATGCCGTTGAGGAGCAGCACCGGCGGGCCGGCCCCGTCCAGGCGGTACGCCAGCAGGGTCACGGCTTCCCGGCTCCCGGTGTGCGCTCGGCGTAGAGACGAAGCAGCTCGCCTTTGGCCACCTTGCCATACGCGGTCCGCGGCAGCGCATCGACCTGCACGACCCCGCGCGGCAGCTTGTAGCGCGCGATGCGGTCCTGCAGAAACGCGGTCAGCGACTCGTGCGACGCACCTATCTGGTTGCGCGGAACGACGAACGCAATCCCCACCTCTCCCCAGCGCTCGTCCGGGACGCCGACGACCGCCACGTCGGCGACGGCGGGATGCTGGAGCAGCTCGGCTTCGATTTCCGTCGGGTACACGTTCACCCCGCCGCTGATGAACATGTCCTTGCGCCGGCCCACGATGTAGAAAAAGCCGTCGGCGTCCATGCGCGCCATATCGCCGGTGTGGAACCAGCCGTCGGCGTCGAGCACCGCCGCGGTCGCGTCGGGCGCATTCCAGTACCCGAGGCTGACGTGCGGCCCGCCCAGCCACAGCTCTCCGACCTCTCCAGCCGGCACCGTGCGCCCTTCGTCGTCCACGAGACGCGCCGCCGTCATCATCAGCGGCTTGCCGATCGAGCCCGGCTTGCGCGTCGAGTCCTCGTCGGTCATCGCGAAGCAGTTGACGCCGACCTCGGTCAGGCCGTAGCCCTGCCGAAAGATGATGCCGCGTCGTCTGTACGTGTCGGCGATGAAATCCGGGAGCGGCGCGCCGCCGCTGATGAACCAGCGCACGTGCGAGAGGTCCGCGGTGGCGAACTCCGGCGCGTCGGAGAGCAGCTTCCAGATGGTCGGCACGCCGAGGACGACCGTGCAGCGTTCCTGCTCGATCGTCCGCCAGACCTCCGCGGCATCGAAGTGCCGGTGCAGCACGCACGTGCCGCCGATAGCGACGAGCGGCATGAGAAAAACCGCCAGCCCGCCCGCGTGGTAGAGCGGCGTGAAGATGCTCGACACATCGTCGGCGCGCAGCTGCCAGCCCATGACCGTGTTGTACGCGTTCCAAACGATCATGCGGTGCGGGATCATCACGCCCTTGGGCGTGCCGGTCGTGCCGCTGGTGTAGAGGAGCGCGAAGAGATCCTCCCCTCCGCATGGCTCGCGCGTGAACGGCGCGTGCGCCGCCTGCTCGAGCAGGCGCGGGTAGTCCTGTCCGAGCCCCACCCACGCGTCGAGCGACACACGCTCGCGCAGGTCGGCAATCGTCGAGCCGAGCTCCGGATCGAACACGAGCGTGCGCAGCCCGCTGTTCTCGACGATGCCGGACAGCTCGCGGGCCGTCAGGCGCGTGTTGAGAGGGACGAGGATGACGCCGGTCTTCGCGGCGGCGAAGACGAAGTCGAGGAATTCGACGCTGTTGTGCGAGAGGAGTCCGAGGCGATCGCCCTTGCGCAGACCAAGCGTGTGAACGAGGACGCGGGCGCACGCCTCCGCGCGAGCATTCAGTTGCGCGTAGCTCATCCGCACGCCGGTGGAAACGTCCACCAGCGCGAGCGAGAGCGGCGTCAGCCGCGTCCGCTCACCCAGCAGGTCCGCGTGAAGCATCTGGAACGGCTAGCTCCAGACGACCTTCGTGTGAGGCAAGGCTCGCAACATGTCCATTACATCTACGTAAATCGTGTCGCTATACAAGTCGAGTAGCGCAGGGCTTTAGCCCTGCCTATTTCGAGTAGCGCAGGGCTTTAGCCCTGCCTATTTCGTGTAGCGCAGGGCTTTAGCTCCAAATCGTGTAGCGCAGGGCTTTGGCCCTGCCTACATCCGCAGCGCCACGGCGGCCTGGTTGTAACCGACTCCCGACCCGACGAGCACGACGAGGCTCCCCGCCGGAATCATCTTCTTCTCCAGCGCATCGTCCAGCGCCATCGGGATGCAGGCGGAGCCGGTGTAGCCCCACTCCTCCATCACGGTGTGCGTGCGCTCCATGGGCAGGCCGAGGTCCGCCATGACGAGCTCGATGCTGGGCTTCCGCACCTGCGTGAAGATGATGAAGTCGATGTCGGAGACCGCGAACCCTGTCGTACACGCAAGCTTGCGCACGAGCCGCGGCCATCCTTCGTGGTTGATTTCCGGCGGATACCGTTCGAGCATGCGGACCTTCGTCCGCCCCTCGCGCACGGCGGCCTCGGTCGCCGGTTCGGCCACCGCGCCGGCAAAGATGCCCCAGTGATGGTTGTACGCGCCGTCGGCCTGGAAGGCGGCGCCGAGCATGCCGGGCGACGTGTCCGCCGTCAGCACCGCCGCGCCCGCGCCATCGCCGTAGAAGAAGATCATCGGATCGTCGGGATCCGCGAGCCGCTCCATCATGTAGGCGCCGACGACCAGCACACGATTGATGTGCGGATTGCTCGCCATCAGGCCGTGCGCCGTCGCGAGCCCGGTGGGAAACGACGCGCAGGCGCAGCCGACGTCGAACGTGCCGGCGTTGCGCGCGCCGATCTTGTGCTGCAGCACGACAGAGGTCGCCGGCGTGATGAAGTCTGGCGAGTCGGTGCCCAGGATGACGAGGTCGAGATCCTCGGCCTTGATTCCCGCGCGCGCGATCGCCTCGCGCGCCGCCTCGGCCGACACGTCGGACGTCGTCATCCCCTCCGGCGCGTACCAGCGCCGGCGGATGCCGCTCGACTGCTCCATCTTCTCGACGAAATCGGGAAACTTCCCGGAGAAACGCCGGCGCAGCGTGTCGTTCGACACCTCCGCCGGCGGCAGAAACCGGCCGGTCGACACCAGCCGCGCGTGACGACTCATGGATTACGTCCCCAGGACCAGGCCGCCGTCCACCGAGATGACGGTGCCGTGCACGAACGCGGCGCGCGGCGACGCGAGCCACGCATAGGTCTCCGCGATGTCGCGCGGCTCGCCCATCCGGCCGAGCGGCGTGTGGCCCACCATGCCGTCCAGCACCTTCTGCGGCATCGCCTTGACCATCTCGGTCGCGATGAACCCCGGCGCGACGGCGTTCACGCGGATCCCGTAGCGCCCCAGCTCGCGCGCCCACGTCCGCGTCATGTTGATCACCGCGGCTTTTGTCGCCGCGTAGTTGGTCTGGCCGAAGTTGCCGTACAGGCCCACGACCGACGATGCGGTCAGGATCACACCGCTCTGCTGCCGGATCATGTGCGGCACGACGGCGCGCGTGCAGTAGAAGACGCCCTTCAGGTTGACGTCGACGACCGCGTCGAAGAGCTCGTCGGTCATGACGCTCACGGCCTGGCCGTCCTTCCACTTCACGAGCTGCGCGTCGCGAACGATGCCGGCGTTGTTGATGAGGACGTCGATGCGTCCCCATCGCGCGATGACCGCGTCCACCGCGGAGGTGACCGCGGCGCTGTCCGCGACGTTGACGGCGGAGAAGAACGCCTCCCCGCCGGCTGATGCGATGTCGCGTTCGAGCGGCCCGGCCGCCGCAGGGGTGACGTCCCACGCGGCGACCTTCGCGCCATCCTCGGCGAACCGGAGCGCGGTGGCGCGGCCAATCCCGGCGGCGGCGCCGGTAACGATCACAACGTCAGATGACATATCTGCGCTCAGTGGCAGCCCTAAATCTGCGCTCGGTAGCAGCCCTAAAGGGCTGCGCTACAAATGCCTCTCGACGAGACGAGTAGCGCAGCCCTTTAGGGCTGCCCTGTGTCAGAAGGTGAAACGCACGCCGAACTGCGCTTCGCGCGACGGCAGCGCGAACGTGTACTGACGGAATCGCGGGTTCGGATTCGCGACCAGCGCCGGATTTGCCAGCGTCGGCCCCGACAGGAACTCGCCGTTGATGACGGAGTTCACGTCGTAGTTGACGTGGTTCGTGAGATTGAATGCCTCGGCGATGAGCTCGAGCCCCGCGCGGCCGGCGAGCGGCATCCGGTGCATTACCCGCAGGTTCAGCGACACGAACTTCGGGCCGTCTTCGTCGAAGCGCTTCACGCCCGGCATCCGATCCGAGTTCTTGCCGTCGCCGTTGAAGTCGTATCCGCGGCGGCGGTTCCACGGCTGGCCTGAGCCGTACTCGAAGATCGGGGCCACCTGGAAGCGGTACGGCAGCTTCACGACGGCGGAGGTCACGAAACGGAACCGCTCATCCGCGCGGGAGCGGCCCCACTCGGCCTCGATGTCCGCCGGATCGTTCGCATAGTCGGTGAGCGCCGGGCTGAAGTCGTCGTTGATGTTCTTCTTGTCGGCGACCGTGAACGACGCCGTGACGAGGTGCCCGCCCTTCAGCGTGCCGTTCACGCTGGTGACGAACGCCTTGTAAGTCGATCGGCCTTCGTTCGTGTAGGTGTTGATCTGGTTGAATGCCGGGTTCGGCCTTCCGCCGGTCGCATTCCCTCTCCAGTTCACGTCCCGCACGATCACCTCGTCGTCGCCCTCGACGTAGATCGCTTCGAAGTCGGCGAACAGACCCGTGCGGCCCAGGCGAACCGTGTAGCCGCCGGTGACCTGCGTCGATACCGGGTTGACGAACGAGGAGTCGAGCCGCACCGCGTCGCGCGGCAGCGGAATGCCGGTGGTGGAGGGGCTCGCCGCGTTCAGCGCGAGCGCGGGGATTCCCAGGATGAGCCCGTTGAGACGCTGCTGGATGGTGCGTCCCGTGTAACCGTTCTGCTGCAGCTCGCTGTGCGACGGCACGAGCAGGAAACGGCCGGCGAACATTCCCACGCCCCCGCGGATCACGTGGGCGCCACCGCCGGTCAGATCCCAGCTGAAGCCGGCGCGCGGCTGGACGTTGTTCGTGTCGCGCCCGCGTGCGGCCTGCATCATCGGGCTGGTGAACGCCGGGTTGTTGCCGTTGGTGTCGAGGTCGTACCGAAGCCCGAGGTTCACGGTCACGCGCGGCGACGGCCGCACGTCCGCCTGGGCGAAGCCGCCGATCAGGTTCGTGGTGATCGTCGTCTCGCCGCTTCCGCTCGCGTCCACGTAGAGCAGCGGCAGCACGCGCGAGTCCGTCACGTAGATCATGAGGTTGCGCGGGTACACCGGGAAGTTCCAGGTGTCCTTGATGTGCTGCCACGAGCCCCCCGCCTTCAGGTCCGCGGCCCAGCGGCCGGACCCGATGCGCGTGAAGTAGGTGTTCCTCAGCTCGATGATGTCGCCCGTGTCGGTCTGGTCGCCGACGATGTTCGCGCCCGTGATGTAGGTGTTGCCGCTCGAGAAGTACTCGGCAAGCGCGGTCGAGTTGTTCGGCTCGTCGAACTTGCGGCGGCCGGCCTGGAACGAGAGCTGGTTGACGTGCTGGCCCTTCGTCCAGCCGTGCGTCGCGGTGAAATTCACGTTGTCGCGATCGAGTCGCATGCCGGTCGTCTCGTCCGCGAGGCTGCCGACCCGGAAGTTCTCCTGGCGGTAGCGCTCGTAGACCAGCTTGGTCCGGAGGTTCTGCGAGGCGCTGATGCGGTGATCGACGCCGCCGTAGAGGAGCGTCTGGTCGACCGGCACCTTCGGATCGGCCGTGAGCGACGCATACGCCCCGCCCGGGCGGACGAACACCGTGTTGTCCTCGCCGATCTGCTCCATCGACGCGAAGAAGTGCGTCTTGTCCGTGACGATCGGCCCGCCCAGCGCGAAGCCGAACTGCTGCCGGCCGTAGTCGTTCTTCACCGTCTCGAACTCGCGCATCGCGCGGAACGTGTCGTCGCGGAAGAAGCCGAACAGCGACCCCTTGAACTGGTTGGTGCCCGACTTGGTGACGATCGACAGCGCGCCGCCGGCCGACCCGCCGATCTCCGTGTCGAACCGGTTCGTCACCACGCGGAACTCGCCGATCGCGTCCTGCGAGAACCGCGCGCGTGACAGGCCGAGGACCGGGTCGGTGAAGTCGACGCCGTCGACCAGAATCGTCGACTGGCTGGCGTTGCCGCCGGCGCCCACCACCGGGCCGCCGCCGATGAAGCGGAAGCCGCCCCGCTCGCGCTGGACACCAGGCGCCAGGAACGCGAGCTTCTGGAAGTCGCGATCCTGCACGGGCAGCGACTCGATCTGTTCGGGGACGATGTTGGTCGAGGAGTCGACCTTGAAGACGTCCACGAGCGACGCGGCGCCGACGACCGTCACGGCCTCGGTGACGCCGGCCGGCCGCAGTACCACGGCGATGCGTGCCGTCTGCCCGACGCGCACCACCAGCGGCTGGTCGACGGTGCCGAAGCCGGACAGCTCCACGCGGACCGTGTAGTTCCCCGGCGGCACGGCAGGCAGCCGCGCGAGCCCGGTGGCGTCGCTGACGAGCGTCTGCGTGTAGCCGGTTTCCGGACGGGTGATCGTGACGGTGGCGCCCGGCACGAACTGCTCGCTCTGGTCGGTGACGACGACTTCGATGACGGCGTCGGCCACCTGCGCGACGACGGCCGCCGGCGCGAGCGCCAGGACCGCGGCGACGAGGAGCCGGGCGGCGGGTCGGATCAACATGGAACGGCCTCCCTGAAGCTGGGGCAGCCCTGAAGGGCTGCGCTACACGAAACCCGCGGAAAACCGGTTGGCCGCCGCGCGGGCGCGTGCTACAACTTACCGAACGTTTGTTCTGAAATCAGGGAGACACTACCGAACAAGCGTTCGGTTTGTCAAGGAGCCCCCATGCTCGTACTCGGCTGGACCGCCGTTCTCGCCTATTTCGCCGTCACGGGCACCCTGGTGGCCCGCGCCGCCCGCCGGACGCGCTCGGTCGCGGCCTACGCGGTCGGCACGCGCGACATCCCCGCCGTGGTCATCGGGCTTTCGCTCGCCGCGCAGCTCACCAGCGTCGCGACGTTCGTCGTCAACCCCGGGCTCGTCTACGCGTTCGGGCTGCCCGCGCTGCTCGGATACGGCGTGGCGGCCGGCACGGGGATCATGGTCGGCCTCAGCGTGATGTCGCTGCGGTTCCGCCGGCAGGGCGCGCGCGTCCAGGCGCTCACCGTGCCGCAGTGGATCGCGCGTCGGTTCGACGCGCCGGCGCTGGGACTCCTCTTCGCGGTGCTGTCGCTCGCGCTCGTCACGTTCGCGACGTTGATAGTGGTCGCGCTCGCGCTCGTGCTCGCGCCGCTGCTCGCGATCCCGATCGAGGCGGCTGTCATCGGCCTGCTGGTGATCGTTGTCGGCGGCGTGATGGTGGGCGGCGCGACGGGCCACGCATGGACGAACGCGGCGCAGGCCATGGTGATGCTCGTCGTCGCGCTCTTGATGATCGGCGCGGGCCTCCCCCTGCTCGCCTCGGGAGCGGGCCTTGCCGAGCGGCTTCGCGCGATCGATCCGAACCTGGTCGGCCACGTCAACCCCGCGTCGCCGTACTTCCGGACGTTCCTGGAGGTGTTCGTCTTCAACTTCGTCGTGGGGATTGCGATCGTCTGCCAGCCTCACGTCATCAGCAAGGCGCTGTACCTCCGCGAGGATCGCGACGTGCGGCGGTTCCTTCTGACCGCGATCGGCTGCGGCCTGATCTTCACCGCGGTGCTCGTGACGGGGTTCTGGGCGCGGCTTGCGCTGGAGGTGCCGGTCCGGATCGACCGCGCGATCCCGACATGGATTGGCGGGCACTTCCCTGCGCCGTTGCAGGTCCTCATCACGATCGGGCTGCTGTGTGCGGGGCTCTCGACGCTCGAGGGGATCCTGCTCGCGCTCTCGTCGATCGTGTCCATCGATCTGTTTCCCTGGATGGTGCGCTCCCCGTCCGACAAGGCCTCGCTCGCGGCGGGACGTGTGGGGCTGGCGATCGCCGGGATCGTGACAGCGGGGCTCGCGTTGTGGCAGATTGAGCACCCGACGGGCGGCACCGTCGCAATCTTCGCGCAGTACGGGGTCTATCTCGTGTTCTCGACCTCGTTCGTGCCGCTGGCCTGCGGGATGTTCGTGCCCTCGGCCCGGCGCGCGGACGTCGTCGTCGCGGTGATCGTATCGATCGCCGTATATGCCGGGTTCGCGATATTCAAGCTGACGCAGTACCACAACAACCCCGCGTTCCTCGCGACGGCGGCGATCGCGGCGGGTTGGGTGGTCATCGTGGCGGCGATGGTCGTGCGAGGTGCCCGCCAGGCGCCCGCGATGCAGGAGATGCAGCGATGAGAAGAATCTTGATCCGCGCCGTGCTGCTCAGCGCGCTCGCGGTACCAGTATTTGCACAGCCGCCCGCGCCGCCACTCGAAAAGGAGGCGCGCGTCTACGGGCAGAAGATTCATTACCTCGAATCGGGCTCCTCGGGCCCGGTTGTCATCCTGCTTCACGGCCTCGGCGTGGACTCCAACCAGTGGCGCTTCACGCTGCCGACCCTCGGCGGATTTCACGTCTACGCGCCGGACCAGATCGGCTTCGGCAAGTCGGACAAGCCGGCGCTGAACTACCGCGTCCAGACGCTCGTCGATTTCCTCGACGGCTTTTATCGTCAGGCCGGGATTCAGAAAGCCACGCTCGTCGGCAACTCGATGGGCGGATGGGTCGCGGCCGCGTTCGCGCTCGCGCATCCTGACAAGGTCGAGAAGCTCGTGCTGGTGGACGCAGCCGGCTACTCGCAGGAGCGCTGGAACGGACCGCCCGTTACGCGCGAGGAGCTGCTGAAACTGAATCCGGCCACGCTCGGCGGCGTTCGCGAACTGCTCGGCCTGATCCTGGCGAACCAGATGCTGGTGAACGATTCCTCCGTGCAGGCCGGGTTCACGCAGCGGCTTGCGGCAGGTGACGGCCATGTCGTCAACGCGATGATCGAGTCGATTCTGCGCAGCGAGGACTTCCTCGACGGCAAGCTTGGCGCGCTGAAGATCCCGACACTCATCGTGTGGGGCCGCGAGGACCGGCTGCTGCCGGTCGCGGTCGGCGAGGCGTTCGCGAAGGACATCACCGGCGCGAAGCTCACCGTGCTCGACAAGTGCGGCCACATCCCGCACGTCGAGTGCTTTATGCCTTTCACGAAGGTGCTGGCCGACTTTCTCAGATAGCCGGCGAAGGTGACGGACCGCTACACTGCCGCCGGTCGAGCCGCGGCCGTCCAGCTCGTGATCACGTTGAAGCCGTTCGTCCGGTACTCGGTCATCCTGTTCAAGACGTCCGTGACGCTGCTGACGTCCACCAACGACTCCACCAGCCGTTCGGGGTGCAGCGCGCCGGTCGCGACCATCGACAGCAGGCCCGGGTAGCTCGTCGCCGGGCAGCCGAGGCTGGACGCGCGGGCGCGGATCCGCACGGCCGACGTCCGCGAGCTCTCGCGCAGCGACCAGCTCAAGGAGATCATCCACCGCTGCATCGGCGAGCGTCGCAAGCGCTACGAAAGCGCGGACGAGATGATCGAGGCGCTCGGCACGCCGCCGCCGCGCCTGAAGCCGGGCGTGCTGCGCACGCTGAAGAACGTGCACCTGGCGTTCACGGGATTCCTCAGCAGGCCGCGCCGCGAGGCCATGCGCGCCGCGAAGCGTGCCGGCGCCATCATCCACGGCGGTCCCTCGGCGAAGACGACCGTGGTCGTCCGCGGCCGGCCGAACCCGCAGCAGGCCGCCGGCAAGGACGGTGGCCTGAAGCTGATGGAGATGAAGCGGCTGCGCGAGAAGGGGCATCGCATCACGCTGCTGAACGAGACGCAGTTCTGGCGGCTCGCGTCGAGGCGGTAAGTCGAGCGCTGTGGATCTCCCGCACGCGATACGGGCGCTTCAGTCCCGTAATTACCGGCTGTTCATCGGCGGGCAGCTCGTGTCGCTCATCGGCACCTGGATGCAGATGGTGGCGCAGGCGTGGCTCGTCTACCGGCTCACCGAATCGCCGCTCCTGCTGGGGCTCGTGGGATTCGCTAGCGGCACGCCGAGACATGCACGGCCTCGGGCGGTGGATCGCGGCCTCCGCCTCCGGTTTCGGCGCGTGCCTCGTTCTCTTTTCGCTCTCGGGCTCGCTCTGGCTCTCGGCGGTCCTGCTCGTGCCCGTCGGCTTCTTCATGATGCTCGGGATGGCGGCGTCGAACACGCTCATCCAGGCGATGGTTCCGGATCGGCTGCGCGGTCGCGTGATGGCCGTCTACTCGATGATGTTCATGGGCATGGCGCCGCTGGGCGCGTTGACGGCGGGCGCATTGGCGACGCCAATCGGCGCCCCGGCGACCGTGGCCCTCGGCGGAGCGGCGTGCATCGTCGGTGGCCTGGTATTCGGCGCGCACCTGCCGTCGCTGCGCGGCCCGGCGCGCAAGCTCATCGCGACGCAGCAGATGACCGCCGGCGCACCGCCCGACGAGGCGCTCCGCAGCGACCCGTGAGCCGCCGAGCAGCACCAGGAGCAGCCGCTGTCGTCTATTTCGCTGTTGTGATGATTTGAGTCACGACCCGAACGGGAATCCGGTCCTTGAACTCCTTCGGAGCGGCCATCAGGCCCTGAAAACGATAGGAAGCATTAGCGGGGGCTGGAGGCAACAGAACGCCCGCGGGGTCTGGAGGCAACAGAACGCCCGTTCTCAGACTCGCCGCCGCGCTCCGCTCTGACACAGCGGAGGACCGCGATGGAGATTGGCAGGTCATCGGCAGGCCGCGACCCAGGCCGCGAGGGCGCGCGCATCATCAATGTCATCGTCCACCGGGCTCGTCCGCCGGTTTCTCCTTTTCCTGACGTCGAACAGGCCCCGCTGTCCTGCCCATAGGGCAGCCCTGTAGCGCTACCGCCTCAAAGTCCTCCATGTCGTGTTGTGTCGTGTTTCGCCTGTTGCGCGAGCCGGCGGTTCCGGGCATCGTTGCACGCAAACAAACCCAGATTCCGAAATCGGCCGTTCAATCGCCCGAGAAAGGGAGGGTCCGTGGCGCCCCGACGACTTCGTCGCGCAGCAACAACGTCGGTATTGCTCGCGGCACTCATGCTCCAGGTGCAGGCAGCCGCACAAGGATGGACCTGTCCGGTCTGCGGCCAAATACGGCATGGAGGGACCGAAGCGAGCCTGCGCGTGCACATTTGCTCCGCACACCCGGCCACCGCCGGATGCCCGGGCGCGCGAGCGCGGGCGAACCCGGCGCAGCCGGCACCTATCGTCAACGGAATCATCGGAGTGATAGGGGGCCTGTTGAGCACGCTCAGCTCGAGGGGCATTAACGAACCGCATTTTCGAGAGCTGAGTCCGTCCGTGATTCAGCGGCAGTACATCGAGGAGGCCAATCGACGGGCCGCCGAGGAGGCCGAGCGCGCCCGGCAGCGCCGGCGGGAGGCGTTCGAGCGCGGGAGGCGGGAGGTGCTGCAGAACATGAGGGGACGTGCGGTCAGCGGCGGCGAGTTGGAGATGCGAGGCAGAAGGACGGCGGGCGAGCTGGAGTTCCGGGAAACGCGGTCGTCCAGCCGGGTGTTGTCCATGCCGGCGGCGGTCGTGAGACGGGTCGATCAGTTGTCACAGACAGTCGCCGTCACAGAAGACATGGTGCGGCGAGTGGAGGAGACGACGTCGACAACCAGCACGTACACCCCTGAGCCGTTGCCGGACGATCTCTGGGAGACGCTGAAAGAAGAGACGCGTGCACGGCAGCGGCAGTGGCTCGCCACACAGATTACAAGACGGCTGCCGGAGGAGTGGGTGACGGAGCTGCGCAACGCGGCGCGAGCGTGGATGCAGCTGCCCAACGCGAACACGAACCCTGCCAGGGAGCAGCTCGACCGCTTCAGGGCGCGGGCGATTGGAGAGCTGCAATGGCGCGCCAAGACGTCGGCGACTCCGTACGCCGAGCGCGCGCTGATTTATGAGTTCCAGACGCCGCAGCACTTCGAAAAACGGGTGCTCCCCGCGCTGTTGTCGCTCGGCGCCGACCCTTCGGTGGCGCGATGAGGAGGAAGCCGCTGCTGGCGGCGATCGCCGTGGCGTTGTCGTGCACGTACGCGGCGCCGCTGGGCCTCGAACGATCCGGCCCGCAGACAGCCGCAGCACCCACGCGGTCGCCGGAGGCGGAGCGCGCGCTCGCGGCAGGCCAGGCGGCAATCGCCCGAAAGGACTGGTCCGCCGCAATTGGGGCGCTGACGGCTGCGGACTCGGCGGCACCGCTCGACCCGACCGTCATCCGCCTTCTCGGCATGGCCCATGCGCATGCCTCGCACGATCTGGCCGCACTTGCCTGGCTGCAATGCTACCTGGCGCTCGCTCCCGCGGCGCCGGACGCCCTCGATGCGTATCAGCGCGCGCAACGCCTGGCGCTGCTGGCACAGATCAAGACAGGGCGTCTCATCGAGCACGCGCAGGGCGCCCTGGAAGATCTCTCGGCGCTTTCGTTGCCCCGTCCTGCGGCGCGCAACCTCGCTCGACACACGGCGCTTCTCGCGCTCGTCATCGGCGACACGACCGGCGCCCAGGCCGCGGTCGCCACGGTTGCGCCCGACGACCAGGATGCCCTGTGGGCGGAAGTCAAACACGCGATCGCGTCCTACACGCTGAGACGTTCGGAGGGGCCTTCGTCGGCCTCCGCCGCATCGCAGTGGCGAGCCCTTGCGCGATCGTTGTCGGGTCGCCGCGAAGTCGTGGCGCTCGGCCGCGAGCTGCAGGGGCTCCGCACCGCCGATCCTCTCGCCCTGCCCGGCAAGCTGCTCGAGCTCGCCGCGGCCCTGAGCGCTGACCTGCTGGCGGTGCGACGGCTGGAGGAAGGGCTGCCGCGGTGATCTGTGTGACGCGCGCGGGAACGCGTCCCGCGAACCAGGAGGAGTGATGAAACGGTGGCGTCTGGCATCTGGAATCGTGATCGCCGGAGCGCTGGTGCTTCCGGTTCTTGGCGCCGAGCCGCGGGTGGGGAGCGTGGCGCAGGATGGAACCCCGGACGAGCGCGCGCATCGTGCCGCGAAGGCCGGGAAGACCAGAGAAGCGTTCGACCTCGTGTGGTCTGCGCTGCAGGAACTACCAAGTCCCGCTCCCGAAGGACTCGAGCTTCACCTTCGACGCGATGTGCTGACCTGGGGAAACCGGGCGTGGCGCGTGTCCGAAGAGTCCGAACGCCGGGTCTATCGCGCGATGATCGCGATCCGCGACGCGAAGGATGAGGACGGTTATTGGGAGGCGGAGCGTGAGCTTCACGGCGCAGTCCGCGCATCCCCCTGGTCCGCGGAGGCAACGTACAACCTGGCGCTTGCGCTGGCGAAGGTTGGCCTGTTCCATCTGGCCGCCCAGAACATGAAGCTATATCTCGACTACCTGAGCGAATCCGACGGGCTGCAGCAGTTGGAGGCGCTGCGCGGAAAGATGTGGGAGTGGCAATACCAGCACGACCGCGGCAAGGGGAAGACGCGACTGGTCTGGCGGGTCGAGAATGCCTGCAAACGAGCGGTCGGAATCGAGTTTCGCGATTTCGCCGGCCTTATATGGCCCGGAGAAGACCGGTGGTGGACGCTGGACCCGGGCAAGGCCTTCGTCGTCCCCACGGTGTGCGCGGCCGGTACGCGGGTCTGTTACGGAGCCCTGGAGACGAAGGGTAGGGCATTTCTTGGACCGAGAAAATGGGGCATCGGCACCTGGGGTGATAGGTGGTGCAAGGACTGCTGTTATCCGTGCACCACAGGCAACAGCGCAAACTTCCTGACAGTACGCCTCGCGTGCGATTAGCCACGCAGGCGGCGGCTGCACAAACGATCCAAGGAGACATCGATGCGAGGGGTGCTCAGGAGGCTTTTCTGCGTCGGATTGACCCTCATCGCCGGCGCTGCGCTTCACGCGCAAGTGAGCCGGGCGGTCGTCGTGCGGGTGAACGGCGAACCGGTGATCCACATCGATGTCCAGGCGGAGGCGGAGAACCTGGCGCGCGACTACGTCCGCAGCGCAGCCGGACTCGGTGACGGAACGGCGGAAGAGGCGCAACGGATCGTCGCCGTGTTGTTTCCGAGTGCAGCCATCCGGCTCGTCGACCAGGTGTTGATCGTTCAGCATGGACGGGCATCCGGGATCCGCCCGGTCGAGAGCGAGTTCGGCGACACCCTGCAGCGCATGATGGCGGCGTTCGGGTCTCGGACGCGCGAGGAACTCGACGGGGCCTTGAAGCGCGACGGAGCGTCTATCGAGGACCTCCGCCGCGCCTGGGAACGCAGCACGGTGTTGGATCTCACGCTGCAATCTCAGATGCGCGGTCGGGACCCGCGGGTGCTCGAGGCGTTGGTGCAGAAGCTGCGCGCCGGCGCCCGCCTCGAGTGGCAGCGCGACGAGATCCGGCAGACGTTCGAAGCGCGCGGGTATACGGCGGTGACGGGCGGACTGCTCGCGGGAAACGAAGCGGTAGCCGTCTCGACGCTGCGTCAGGTGATCTCGGCGCAGGTGGCCTATGCGAGCGCCTGCGCGAGCGGCGGGTACGCCGCCTCGTTCGAGAGTCTCACGCGTCGCTCCGCAGAGGGGAACCCCTTCCTGGATCCTCAACTGAAACCCGCGGGCACTCGCCTGACACGCGGCGGTTATGTCATCACGCTCGTCGCGCACGAACCTGTCGCGCAGGCGACCACCTGCCACGGCCACGCGACCGTGGCGTCGGCGTTCACCGTGTTCGCTGCACCGGCTGTCGCAGATGTCAGCGGCGTCAGGTACTTCGCGGCATCCGGGGCCGGGATGATTTATCAGAACCTCGGCGGGCCGATCCTCTCAGTTCGGGGCACGGTGAAGCCGTCGACCGCCCGCCCCCTCCTGTGACACACTCGACGCCGCCGCTCCCTTCGCTAATGCTTCCCGATCGCGGCGGAGTTAGCAATCGCCGCAATACGGTCCGTCGTTCTCAGCGGTGCGCGAGCGCGCGTGCAGGTCCGGCCGTCTGCACTGTGGGCAGTCGATCAGGGCATCCGAGGGGCAGGTGGTGCTGGATCTGCGGCGCCGCGAACCGGTCGACGGCGTTCATCCGACTGCGGCGCCGAACAGCCGGCCGACCCCGGCCGTCGCGAGCATCGCCAACACGCCCCAGATGGTGACTCTCGCCGCGCCGACGAACATGGGCGCGCCGCCGATTCGGGCGGCGACTGCGCCGAGCGACACCAGGCACAAGAGCGAAACCGCCCACACAGCGGGTACGAACGCCGTCGCGGGTGCCAGCAGGATCGTGAGTACCGGCAAACGATGGGAAGCATTAGCGGGGTCTGGAGGCAACAGCACGCCCGTTCTCAGACTCGCCGCCCGCGCTCCGCTCTGACACAGCGCACATTAGCGCCGTGGTCAGGAGCTGATCAAGCCCGATCGCGCACGCCGTTGACTGTGCGACTGACGATGGCGGGTCTGATTGAGTGAGATGCCACCGACGGAACACTGAGCGCGCACACCTCAGGCGCGCTGGCGGATCTCGTGCCTTCATGAACACGATGTGAAGACCGTGAGATCGCCCCGGTCCTGTGCGTCCGCGACGGATCGGCCCACCGGTCAGATGGCGGCGACAGAGCATTTTTTGATCGTTGGGGTAACACCGGGGTAAGAGCGGCACGCGGACACGCGCCGACACCTGTCGCTTGCTGCTGCCCACCGCCACACATGTGCTGGCTCGGCTCCCAACACGATCCACTCCATCTCTTCTTTTCAGAAACGTTGCAGCAACAATTCCGACACCTTGCTTGCTGTTGCGGTTGAGGTCTTCTCAGCTAGCAGGAGCGACCTGTTTTTGGCCCATATTTTGGTCAGATCAGAATTGGCTTGTAACAACACGACATGATTTGCTTGTAAATGTCCGGCATGATACGCTTGTATTTGCACGACACGAAAAGCTTGTAATCATCCGGAGTAACGATGCCTTCGCCCCCCGAGAAACTCGCTGAAGCGCTGACCGCTTTGCAGGCACTGCAGAAGGCCGGACGACGCGTCATCCAGTCGGGCGAGCTGAGCCGCGCCCACCGCGAACGGCTCCGTGCGAACGGCTTCCTTCAGGAAGTGATGAAAGGCTGGCTGACTTCCTCGAGCCCTGGTGCGCGCGCGGGCGACAGCACGCCGTGGTACGCGTCCTTCTGGGAATTCTGCGCGCGCTATTGCAAAGAGCGCTTCGGCGACGAATGGCATCTCTCGCCGGAACAGTCGCTTCTGCTTCTCGCGGAAAACACGGTGATCCCGAGGCAGGTTGTGGTCTACAGCCCAAAGGGCACGAACCACAATCTCGAACTGCCTTTCGCAACGTCCCTGTACGACCTTAGGTCCGACCTGCCGGATACCGCGCAGCTGACGGAAACAAACGGCCTCAGGCTCTTCTCGCCGGCGGCGGCGCTCGTGAGAATCCCTGAATCCTTCTTCAGCCGGCAGCCGATCGAAACGCAGGTCGTGCTCGCGGGCCTGCGTGACGCCTCTGATTTGCTGCGGCTCCTCTTGGGCGGCGGCAACTCCGTCAAGGCCGGCGTGCTGGCGGGAGCGCTCCGCCGGATCGGCCGGCCTGAGCTGACTGACGAAATCATCAAGGTGATGACCGCCGCCGGCTACGACGCGCGCGAACGCGATCCGTTCGACGGTGCATCGTCTTTCGGCGTGTTGCCGCGAGCGGTGTTGCCCATCGTCGGTCGCATGCGCGTGATGTGGAAGACGATGCGCGACGTTGCCGCCGCGAACTTTCCGACGCCGCCGGGACTCCCACGCGACAGGGCTGCGTACCTCGAATTCGTCGACGACATCTACAAGAGCGACGCGTACCACTCACTGTCGATTGAAGGCTACAGCGTGACGCCGCAGCTCATTGAGAGGGTGCAGCTGGGCAACTGGGACCCTGATCATCATGAGGATGATCGGAAGAGCCGCGATGCACTCGCCGCGCGCGGCTACTGGCAGGCCTTCCAGGAAGTGAAGGCAGCGGTCGCGGAGATCATTGCGGGCGCGAACCCCGGGGCGCGCGCGCGCGCGACGCACATGGACTGGTACCGTCAACTCTTTCAGCCCTGCGTGGCCGCGGGCATTGTTCCGGCCGCTTCCCTCGCGGGCTATCGGAACGATGCTGTCTACTTGCGCACGTCGCGCTATGTGCCGCCGCGGTGGGAGGCCGTGAGCGATGCGATGCAGGAGCTGTTCGATCTCCTGGAACAGGAAGAACACCCCGGCGTCCGCGCCGTACTCGGTCACTGGCTGTTCGGCTACGTCCATCCCTATCCGGATGGCAATGGGCGTATGGCGCGCTTCGTGATGAACGCGATGCTGGCATCCGGCGGCTATCCCTGGACAGTGATCCGCGTCGAGGACCGTGATGCCTACCTGTCGTCGCTGGATGCCGCGAGCATCGATATGAAGATCGCCCCGTTCACGGCCTTCGTTGCCGAGCGCGTGCGCTGGTCAATGGAGCATCCCGCCTCCAAGGTGTAGAAGGAGCGGGAGTATTGCTCTAGCGTTTCCCAAAGTAATGATCACCGTGTTCGTGTTCGTGCTCATCATCCCCAGCCTCAGCAGGCCACGTTCAAGATGCTCTCCGCGCGCGGATTGCCAGATGCAGATCCCAGTCGGCCTGCAGCCGCATCCAGAACTGGGCCGACGTCTTGAACAGCCGCGCCAGGCGCAACGCCGTGTCGGCGGTGATGCCACGCTTGCCGAGGACGATCTCGTTCAACCGGTTCAGCGAGATCTCGAGACGACGAGCCGCCTCCACCTGCCCGATGCCCATCGGCTTCAGAAACTCCTCGAGCAGCATCTCACCAGGAGGGACGGCGGGTCCCAACCAGTCCGGATCCCTAGCGATAATCTTCGACCGAGACTTCGTAGGCATGTTCGAGCTCCCAGCGGAACGTCACGCGATACCGATCGTTGACGCGAATGCTGAACCGACCCCCCTGGACTCCCTTCAGGGCCTCCAGCCGATTGCCAGCCGGAATGGCAAGATCCTCGAGTCGCGCGGCGACGTCGAGCGCCTTGAGCTTCCGCTGCGCGACCCGCCAGATATCGCGAGGGATTCGGCGCGCGGCTCGCGTGTTCCGTTCGCGGAACAGGTCGGCAGCAGTCTGGTCGGCAAAGGACTGAATCACGTCACGGCCGCTATTACATGTTACACGAATAGCGTGTAATCGATCGAATCGGTCTTTTCTCGGGCCTCGAATGACGCCATCTCGATGGCGGGGCGAAGAAACGGCGAATGTGCTACGCTGTGCCGCCGTGGCCCTCTGTCATTGGATCACGATGCAGCGGATCCTGCCGCAGCTCGACGTGCTGGTGGTCGACTGTCAGGCCACAGCCGCGGCCCCGCGCGGCCATCTCCTCGAACTTGGGTGGGCGCGCGTCGGCACAACCGTCACGGACGTGCACACGCGCTTGATCACGCTTCCGGAGAGCGAGCGGATTCCCCCGGCGGTGGCGAGGATCACGGGCATCTCCGAGCGCATGATGCGGGACGGTGTCGAGGCGAGCGTCGCCTGGCGCGAGTTGTCGGATCAGGCGGCCGCGTTCGCGCACCAGCCGGCGCCGACCGTCATTCATTTCGCCCGGTTCGAGCGGCCGTTTCTGCGCGTGCTGGCGGGCGATGCGCCTCTGCTGGATGTCGTCTGCACGCATGACATCGCGAGACGCCTCCTGCCCGACCTGCCACGCCGCAGCCTGCGCGCGCTTGCTGGATACTTCGGCCGCGCGGTCGGCGTCCTGCGCCGCAGCGGCGACCACGTCGCGGCCACTGCGTTCGTCTGGCGAGAGCTGGTGCAGTTACTCGATGCGAACGGCGTGTCGACCTGGAGCGCGCTCGGCGAGTGGCTCGCCGCGCCTGTCGGTTCAGCGAAGCGTTCGCGGCGCGTCTGGCCGATGCCGCGCGACGTGCGGCTCGCGATTCCGGACGCGCCTGGCATTTACCGGATGCTGCGCACCAGCGGGGACGTGCTGTACGTCGGCAAGGCTTCGTCGCTGCACCATCGGGTCAACAGCCACTTCCGCCATCAGCATGGTCTGGCCGAGCGGACGCTCGAGATGTTGTCGCAGGCGCGCGCGATCTCGTTCGAGGTCACCGCGAGTGTGCTCGAAGCGGCGCTGCTCGAGGCCGACGAGATCAAGGGCCACCGACCCCCGTATAACGTGGCGCTCACCGACGACGACCGTGCGGTCTGGTTCACGCGGCCCGATCTCGGCGGGCGCAGGCCGCACGCGTCCGCGCGCTGTCGGGTCGGACCGTTTTCGTCGGCCGAGACACTCGACCAGTTCGCCTCGCTCGCGCGGGCGAACCGCGCCGCGCTCGGCCGTGGCCGGTGGGCCCCGGATGCGGCCATCTTCGATGCGGGATTCGCGCGGCTGTGTGCGGCCCACCACGAGCTGTCTCGCCAGGATCTCCCCATGCCGGCGAGGCTGCTCCTATTGGGCGCACGGCTGTGGAGAGAGGGGCGGCGAGACCGCGACACCGATGTGGCGGGGGTGACAGATGATCGCGTGACAGCGTGGACGCCCGAAACGGCGCAGGCCGCTCTGGAGCGGCTCGTGATACGCGCCTCGCTGGCGCGCCGCCGCGCGAGGTGGTTGACCCGGCTGGTCGATGCGACCGTCCTCTGGAGTGAACCTGGTGAGGCCAGTGCGAGACTGCTCATCATCGACAATGGGGAGATCGCATTCCGTGGCGCGGCCGGCGCGAACATGACACCGCCGATTCCGGCTGGCCACCGCCGCCCGATCGCCAGCCGTCATCAGGCGTTCACCATTGCTCGCTTCGATCGGTTGCGGGTACTCACGACCGAACTCAAGCGGCTGGTTGCCGCCGAGGCTTCCGTCGCGGTGCGATTCGACGTGGCACCTCCGCTCGCCGACGCGCGCCTCGCCTCTGCGCTCTCGTGGGTGTGACATGCGCGTGTTGTTCGTGTCCGACACGCATCTCGGCCTCGACCTGCCCACGCGTCCGCGCGTCGTCCGCCGTCGGCGCGGCCACGACTTCTTTGAGAACTTCGACCGGGCGCTCGAGCCCGCCCGCGGCGGCGATGTCGATGTCGTGGTGCACGGAGGCGATCTCCTGTACCGAAGCCGCGTCCCGGCCTGGCTGGCGGAAGCGGCACTCGCGCCACTGAAGCGCCTCGCAGCGTCCGGTATGCCGGTGCTGCTCGTCCCTGGCAACCACGAACGGGGCCGGATGCCGTATCCCTTGTTGGCGCTCCATGAGGGGTTGCATCTCTTCGATCGCCCGCGCACCGTCGTGCTCGAGGCGCGCGGGGTACGCGCCGCGTTCATTGGTTTCCCGTACACCTGGGGGATCCGCCACCGGTTCCAGGATGTGCTCGCCGCGGCGACACGCAACATGCCCTCGGCCGACGCCCGAGTACTGTGCATTCATCAATGCATCGAGGGTGCGACGTGTGGCCCGGGCAACTTCACGTTCCGCACCGGAGCTGACGTGATCCGCACCGCTGACCTGCCGCGCGGCGCCGCTGTCACGCTGAGCGGACACATTCATCGACACCAGGTGTTGCGACCTGCCGGCCGGCCGCCTGTAATCTATGCCGGCTCGGTCGAGCGCACGTCGTTCGCCGAAGCGCGTGAGACGAAGGGATATGTCGTGTTGGAATTGACGCGATCCGGGCTCGGCGCGTTCGAGTTCCGCCCGCTGCCCGCGCGGCCGATGGTCACGCTGTCATTCACCGACCTCGACGGTGTCGAGGCGCACGGTCGCGTCGCCGCGGCGATCGAATCGACGCCGGCTGACGCCGTCGTGCGGTTGCAGGTACGCGGCGTGGTGCCGGCGACGCTCACCGCCGCGGCGTTGCGCGCAATCGCCGGTCGGCGCAATGTGGCGCACGGCTGATCGATACAGCGAACGGAAGCGGAGGCCGTAACGGCCCCGACCGAACTCGTACTGCACGCGGCTCATGAACTCCTGGCCGTGAAGGCGCACACCGCCTTCGATGACGCGGGGGAGATTGCAACCCCGAAGCTGCGGGACTGCCATTACTTCTTCAGGCGATACGTGAAGCTGCTCTTCGTCGCACCCTTCTCGACCGACGCCTCCAGCCGCTCACCCACGCGCCTGTAGGTGATGCGCAGCGGCCCGTTGTCGCTGCCGGTGCCTGCAAACACCGCCTCGTTCGGCGCAGATTCGATCAGCGGCAGCACGAACGGCTTGTCCGTCTCCTCGAGTGCGGATAGATCCGGCCGGAAGTGCCGCAGGCGCAGCGCGAGGCCGTCGCCTTCCCTGCTGATGGTCAGCAACTCGAACAGCCGCAGCTTCCCCTTGCTCGCCCAGCGCCACATGCCGACCATCCCGTCGGCCGCCGGCGGGAGCCAGATTTCCTCGGAGAGATCCTCGGTTTCGACCCCAATCCAGTGTCCGGCCATCCAGCTCACGCTCTGAATGTCGGCGGAGGGTGCGGGCTGCGCCTGTGCGACGCACATCACGAAGGCGATGGTTGCGATGCCGGGCATGTGGTGGTCATCTCCTCTCGTCAGCCTGGGCGGGCAGCGCGTGACGACGGACGGCCTTGCCGGCGTACTTCCGGAGTCCCGTGAGCATCAGCGCACCGTGAACCTGACGTCGCGCCGCGCGGAGTGGGTGCTCGTCCCGGCCTCGAAGGTCAGCAGGTAGGAACCCGGAGCCAGGCGCGACAGCGGAATCGTGAAGCCATAGTCCGCCGCGCGATCGGCCGAGAAGCGTTCGGCCGCGATGGTTTCCTCGACGCTGTACACTTCGGCATCATTCGTGTCGGCGATGCGCGCCTTCACGGTGATCGGTACCCGCTGCTTCGAGCCGCGCTGGTAGATCCGCAGCGACACCTGCGCCTGGTCGCCTTGCTCGAAGTCACGCCGGCTCGTGGGGATGACGGGCGTGATGGTCGAGAGCGCGTTTTTCGGCGCCGCGGGCATGGCCGGCTTGGCGGATATGAGGGCGCCGGACAACGACACCGGTTCCTTTCCAAAATCCGGAACCACGAGATCGTAGTACACGCTTCCGGTGCGTCCGATGTCGGGGTTGTGCGCGGCGATACGCAGGGAGTACCGGCCCGGCTTCAGGGCAATCTGCGACAGCACTTCGTACGACGCGTCGCCCTGCGCGTCGGCCCTCAGCTTCAGGCGGGCCGTCTGTTTGAACGAACCGCGCGACTGCCCCTCCGGCGTGAACGCACTCGTCAGGAGCTGCACCTCTTCGAAGCCGCTCCGCTTCTCTCCTAGCGGATGCCGCAACCCGCCGACGATGGCGACTGCCGGCGTCTCCTTGCCGCGGGCGAACGGCGCGGCGGACACCTGCATCGCGATCCCGTCGTCCGGCAGCACACCCGCGAGCGCCTTGAACAGGGGGGACGGGGGCGAGTTGTCTTTCTTCCGCAGCTTTGGCGGCTCGAAGCCGCTGCGGGCGCGGACCACGGTCCCACGCCTGTTCACCTTCACGTCCAGCCGCCGGAACTTGTCGTCGCTTGCGGGCGTGGTGGCGCGGTAACCAATCAGGTAGTACGAGGTGTTCTCCTCGAACACCCGCTCGATCACCGGTCTGTAGTCTTCGACCTCGACTGCGGCGCGCCCTCCGGTGGCCGCCGCGACCGTGTGGAGATAGTCGCGCATTTGACCTGCCGGCGCCATGTATCCCGGGTGCGCGGCCGCGTACGCCTCCAGCCCTCCGAGGCCAGCGCTGTCGATCGAGTACACGGTGACGTTCGACATCCGCGCGCGTCTCAGCGCCTGTCCCAGCGCGCCGATCGACTCGAGCGCCCGTGCCTGCAGATCCGCACTGCTGCCGTCGCTGGATCCCATGGCCATCGGAGTCGCCGCCTCCTCGACACTGATCGGCACGCCGATTCCAATGTATACGAGCACCTTCCTCCGGTGAGGAATGTCCACGAGCGATTTCGCAATCTCGCCGAGCGTGTCGATTGAATACCTGTAGTAGAGGCTGTCGCCGCCGCTCGCGCGGTCCTCTCGTTTCTGGCTGAATACGAATCCCGTCGTGAAGTGATCGATCGCGGTATACAGCTTCGCGCGATCGGCGGTGAAATCCTGTGCGGGACGATTGTCGCGCGTGAACACCACGGCCGCTTGATCGTCGGGCCCCAGACGCTCGACGACGCTGCGGGCGATCTCCTTGGTTCTCGTCGCGAACGGCCCGGGCTCGAGGCCGTCGTCGAGCAGGAGCAGCACGAGGCGGCCGTCGAGGGCGCGGTTGGTGCTGACCTCCGGCGCGACCTCGCGCGTCCAGCTCGCGGCGGTCGCAGGCGGCGCATCCGGAATCCTGACCTCGCCGAACGCGACGATCTCCTGGGGCTTGCCGTCCTGCAGGATCGTGAAGTCTGCCCGCGTCAGGCCGCGCACGGGCTTGCGGTCCTTGTCGAGCACCGACACTTCGACCCGGATGACGTCGACTCCCGCACGGAAACGCGGGGGAGCCTGCTGGGCCTCCGGCCGCCCGGTCGCCGCGGCAATCAACGCGAGGACGCAGGCCGCGGCGAGGGTGTGGAAGGGACGTCGCATATGCTCCTCGTCATCCTAGCAACAATGATCGATTCGGTGGGCAGTCGATTTAGGATAGAGGATCTCCGGGGGGGTACTCATGACGACAACCGCCATCGCTGATTCCGTGCTCAGCACCATCGGCCGCACGCCCATCGCGCGGCTGCGGCACGTCGTGCCTGTGGGCGCGGCCGACGTCCTCGTCAAGCTGGAGTTCTTCAATCCGACCGGCTCGTACAAGGATCGGATGGCGCTGGCGATGATCGAGGGGGCCGAGCGGCGCGGCGCATTGCGTCCGGGGATGCGCGTCGTTGAATTCACCGGCGGCAGCACGGGCTCATCGCTCGCGATGGTATGTGCCGTCAAAGGGTACCGGTTCGTCGTGTTGTCGTCCGACGCGTTCGCCCGCGAGAAGCTCCTGACCATGCGGGCCTTCGGCGCCGAGCTGCGCATGGTGCCGAGCGACGGCGGCCAGGTGACGCCGGCGCTCTTCGAACGGTTCAAGAAGGAGATCGCGGTGCTCGCCGCGGAGCCCGACACGTTCTGGACGGATCAATTCCACAACGAAGACTCGCTGGACGGCTACGCCGGCATCGGCCGCGAGCTGCTCGAACAGACCGGCGGCCGGTTCGACGTGTTCTGCGGCGCAGTGGGCACGGGCGGAATGGTACGCGGCGTCACGCGCGCGCTCCGCGACGGCGGGAGCACCGCGCGCGTTGTCGCACTCGAGCCGTCGTCCTCCCCCGCGCTCACCGAAGGACGTGGCGGCGCCCACCACGTGGAAGGGATCGCGACCGGCAGCGTCCCGCCGCACATGATGGACCGGCCCTATGACGAAGCACGCGCGATCGATGAAGCCGAGGCGCGGGCGATGGCAAAGCGCCTCGCGTGTGAGGAGGGTCTCCTCGTCGGCACGTCCAGCGGCCTCAACGTCGCCGCCGCCGTCCAGTTGGCGCGCGAGCTCGGCCCCGGCAGGGTCGTCGCGACCGTGGCGGTCGATACCGGATTGAAGTACCTGGCCGGCGATCTGTTCGGGGGCTGATTGGCCGGACTGTCCTGCCTCCATCCGTCTTTCCGCGGTCGTCAATTCGATGGATTCTCGATGGTGCGGTGACGATCGACGACGAGATCGGGGTGCTGTCGGCGGAACGTCTCGATGACCAGGCAGTTCGAGCAGATCGGCACGTGACTCTCGAGCGTGGTGGACAGGTTTGCCGCCGGGATCTCGACCCAGGCGATCGCTTCGCGCGTATCGGCGTTCAGTAGTCCGGGACGCAGCTCGAAGGCGTGCACCGGCGGAATCGGCCGGCTGCAGGCCGAACACTGCTTGCCTTCGAAGAAGTGCTTGAGCTCGGCGGTCATCGCCGCGTCGTGCGGATTGTTCTTCGCGTGCGCGGGCTTCACTTCGACCGGCGGACGGTTCGCCGCTCTGAACCCCCGAAACGTGAAGAACATGCCTGCACCGACGACCGCTGCGGTCCCAAGGAGGGCGATGACGAGCGCCACTGCATTCATGCCAAGCCTCCCGAGTTCGTCAAAGGTCCGGATAGTCTACCCGCCTTCACCGCAGGCGGATACGCGGAAATGAAGACTGACACACTGCAACTGCTCAGGTTGGCCGCCGTGTCGGTTCGAGGGGCTCGCGGCAACGCGGTGGCGGCGCGCGATCTGTTGACGCGATCTTGACAGTCCGTGGCAGGACGTCATACGTTGCCTCTTCAATGGCTGGCGAGCACTCTCCCGAGGGCACCGTCCCGTCGCCCCGCCGCGGTCCGTCCGTGGACCTCGACCCGACCGGGATCGTCTCCGGCAAGGTCCCGGACAGGCAACACCGCCAGTTCCTCAACTATGCGTTCTACCGGCTCGACCCGGTGTTCCGCCGGCTCCCCGCGGACGAGCGGCGGGCGGCGGGAACCGAGTTCATCGAGCTGGTGCGGAAGTGGGAGTCTTCCGAGGACCTGATCCTCCGCACCTATTCACTCGTGGGCCTGCGCGCGGACGTGGACTTCATGCTCTGGCGGATCGCGTACGACCCGCTGTGCTTCCAGTCGATGGAGGCGGCAATCAGACGGTCGCGGTTGGGCGCCTACCTGTCGCAGGTCTACAGCCTCCTTTCGCTGCAGCGGCGGTCGCCGTACGTCAACAAGATGAAGGGAGCCGGCGAGGGCGTCGAGCTGGAGGCGGGCCAGGGGAAGTACCTGTTCGTGTATCCCTTCACGAAGACGCGGTCGTGGTACCGCCTTTCGCCCCACGCGCGGCAGGGGATGATGGACGAGCATATCGCCGCGTCCGCGCCGTTCAAGGGCGTCCGCCTGAACACGAGCTACAGCTACGGCATTGACGACCAGGACTTCATGGTCGCGTTCGACTCGGACTACCCGCAGGAGTTCGTCGATCTGGTGGGGCGGCTGCGTTATACGGAGGCGAGCCTCTATACGCAGCGGGACACGCCGATGTTCACGTGCGCGAAGGCGCCCATTGACGCGATCCTCGCGCAGTTGGCGAACATGGATTAAAGGTTCTACAAGGTTCTACAAGGTTCGTAACGAACGCTGCGCTTGGGCTCACGTCTCAGAGAACCCCTGTCCATCACATCGCGCGAGGAGGAAGCTCGATGTTCCGTCACTCCGACCCTGAGGTCCTCGTCGTCGGCGCCGGTCCGGTCGGTCTCGTCGCGGCCCTGTTCCTGCAGCAGCACGGGGTCCGGGTGGAGGTCGTCGACATGCACCAGCGGACGACCCAGCACAGCTACGCGCTCGCGATCCATCCGGGCACGCTCCGGATTCTCGACGAGGTGGGGCTCTCCGAAGGGCTGATCGGCGCGGGGCGGAAGCTGACGAAGGTCGCGTACTACGAAGGACGGGAGAGGCGCGCCGAGATCGACTATGCGGCCCTCGCTTCCGGGCATCCGTACCTCCTCATCCTCCGACAAAGCCTGCTGGAGAGGGCGGTCGAGGAGGCGCTCCGCCAGAGGAACCTCAAGGTCCTGTGGGGACACCGTCTCCAGTCCCTCGACGCCGACGATGACATTCCCCGGGCGGAGGTGGCGAAGCTCGACCAGGTCGCGACCGGCTACCCTGTCGCGCGAAGCGAGTGGGTCGTCTTGGGAAGCGAGACAATCCGGCCGGCCTATGTCATCGGCGCCGACGGGTACGACTCGGCCGTACGGCGGATGGCCGGCATCGAGATGGAGGAGCATGGCGCGGGCGAGATCTTCTCCGTCTATGAGATCGAGGCGGCGGGGGAACTTCCAGCGGAAGTGCGCGTGATTCTCGATCCGGACCTGACGAGCGTCTACTGGCCCCTCGAGGAGGGGCGATGCCGATGGGGTTTCCAGATCCGGGACGCCAAGGAACACGCGACATCGTTTGAGCGCCTCGAACAGCTGATCGCCGCGAGGGCTCCCTGGTGCACGGCGCGGCCGACCCAGATTTACTGGTCGACGCTCGGCCTGTTCGAGAGGCGCCTGACGCGGAGCTTCGGCAACGGCGGCGTCTGGCTCGCCGGGGACGCCGCGCACCAGGCGGCTCCGGTCGGCGTGCACAGCATGAACTCGGGGCTGGTCGAGGCACACGAGCTGGCAGAGCGCATCTCGTGGATCCATCGCGCGGGAGCACCGCCGTCGCTTCTCCAGCAGTTCGCGACCGAGACGCACGAGGCGTGGCAAGGGCTCCTCGACGCCGGGGGGGTGCGCGCGCTTCCGGGAGCAGACCCGTGGGTCAGCCAGACCGCAGCGAGGATCCTCGCCTGCCTTCCAGCCTCCGGAGACGACCTCGAACCGCTGCTCAAACAGATCGGCCTGACGATCCGCCTCCGCGCGGAGGCGGACGCGGGTGCTTGACTCGCGCGATAGGCGATGGTACAAACGGCAACTCTTCGAACTGAGGGAGGGAGAGGAGGCTTGGCCCAGACTGAAGCAGATCTGCTCGATACCCCTGTCGCGGGCCGTCCCACGCTCATTCTGCGGTCGCCGGATTTCCACGCCATCACGGAGGTTGTCGCGGAGGCGGTCGAGCGGCGGACACCGATCGGCTGGTGGCTCTTCTTCATCCCCTCCCTCGCGCTCCTTGGCCTTCTCGGCGTGGCGGTCTCGTGGCTGTTCTGGGAGGGGATCGGCGTCTGGGGACTCAACGTCCCCGTTGGCTGGGCGTGGGACATCACGAATTTCGTGTTCTGGGTCGGGATAGGGCACGCCGGAACACTCATCTCGGCGATCCTCTTCCTCTTCCGACAGAAATGGCGCACCTCGATCAACCGCTCGGCGGAGGCGATGACCATCTTCGCGGTCATGTGTGCCATGACGTTCCCGGGGATCCACGTGGGACGCGTCTGGGTCGCCTACTGGATGTTCCCGATCCCGAACCAGATGGACATGTGGCCCAACTTCAGGAGCCCTCTTCTCTGGGACGTCTTCGCGGTCAGCGTGTACGGAACCGTCTCGGCCCTGTTCTGGTACGTCGGCCTGATCCCGGACCTGGCGATGATGCGCGATCGCGCGAAAACCCGCACCCGGAAGCTCGCCTACGGCATCTTCGCCCTCGGTTGGCGGGGCTCCGTCCGGCAATGGCATCACTACGAAACCGCCTACCTCATTCTCGCGGCCCTCGCGACGCCACTGGTCCTCTCGGTTCATTCGATCGTCTCGATGGACTTCGCGGTTTCCATCCTCCCCGGATGGCATACGACCGTCTTCCCGCCCTACTTCGTCGCGGGCGCGATCTTCTCCGGGTTCGCCATGGTGCTGACGCTCATGGTGATCTGTCGCACGGCGTTTCGCCTCGAGCACATCATCACCCTCCGGCACTTCGACTACATGGCGAAAATCATGCTCGTGACCGGGACGATGGTCGGCTTCGCCTATGCCACGGAGTTCTTCACCTCCTGGTACAGCGGAAACCCTTACGAGATCTTCACGTTCCTGAACCGCGCGCGCGGGCCGTACGCCTGGGCCTACTGGACGATGATCACCTGCAACGTGATCAGCCCCCAGATCTTCTGGTTCAAGAAGGCGCGTACGAGCATCCCGATCCTGTTCGTTCTGTCGATCGTCATCAACATCGGCATGTGGTTCGAGCGGTTCGTGATTATCGTGACGTCGCTGCACCGCGACTTCCTCCCCTCGTCCTGGGGCTACTTCACTCCCACGATCTGGGACATCTCGTGTCTTCTTGGAAGCTTCGGGCTCTTCTTCACGATGTTCTGCCTGTTCGTGCGCTTTCTTCCGATGGTGGCGACCGCCGAGGTCAAGACCGTCCTGCCGCAGGCCGATCCGCATTGGCAGCCCGGCCCCGAACGCGAGATCAGGGACCACCGGGCTGCGCGCCCGGCCGGTGGGCCCGAGCCCGCTCCCGAGGGAGCCTCCTGATGCCCTTCGACCCTTCGAGAACCTCAGGGTCGTCCCGAGCACCCTACTATGGAATCCTCGCCGAGTTCGCGACGCCGGCGGACCTCTATCACGCGTGCGAGCGCGTGCGTGACGCGGGCTTCACCCGGTGGGACGCACACACCCCGTTTCCCGTCCACGGCCTCGAGGGAGCCATGGGGCTCCGGCGCTCGCCGCTCCCGTGGATCGTCCTCGGCATGGGACTCCTGGGGGCCGCGCTCGGATTCGTCCTGCAGTGGTGGGTCCACGCCAGCGCCTATCCCCTCGTGATCAGCGGCAAACCGTACTTCGCCTGGCCCGCCTTCGTTCCGATCACGTTCGAGGTGGGAATCCTCTTCGCCGCGCTGGGCGCCGTGTTCGGCATGTTCGGTCTGAACCGGCTTCCCATGCACCACCATCCGCTCTTCCGATCCAAGGTCTTCGAGCGGGTGACCGACGACGCCTTCTTCATCTCGATTGAATCGTGGGATCCCCTGTTCGATCAGTCGGCCACCGGAAAGCTGCTCGAGTCGCTGGGCGCCCGAAGCGTCGAGATCCTGGAGTCCTGAGGAACCGATGAGCGAACGAGCAGTAGCGAGTGAGCGCGACCTTGTCGCGCTGCGGCCCGAGCAGGCCACGATCCCGCCGGGACACCCATGGAACCGCATTCCGCTCATCGCCGCCGTCTGCGCGCTGCTGGGAGCGGCGGCCTGCGCGATTCTGGGGGCGGCCAATCCGAAGCAGTTCTTCTTCTCGTGGCTCGTGTCGTTCCTGTTCTTTCTGAGCCTGGCCCTCGGCGCGCTCTTCTTCGTGCTGATTCAATATGCGTCCCAGGGCGGATGGGGGATCGTGGTGCGACGGATCGGGGAGACGATCTTCGCAATGCTCCCCCTGATGGCGGCTCTTTTCCTCCCGTTGCTCCTCGGCCTGCGCGATCTCTACTCGTGGACCGTTCCCGGGGCGGCCGAGCACGATGCGCTGCTTCGCTGGAAGGCGCCATACCTCAACGTGCCGTTCTTCCTGATCCGGGCGGCGCTCTACTTCGGAATCTGGTCCTTCATCGCCATCCTGTACTACCGCGGCTCGCGCGGTCAGGACGTCACGGGCGATCCCGGAGTGTCAGCCCGGCTGCGCCGTATCGCGGGACCCGCCATCATCGTTCTTGCGGTGACCCAGACCCTCGCCTCGATCGACTGGATCATGTCGCTCACGCCGAAGTGGTACTCGACGATCTTCGGCGTCTACTTCTTCGCGGGCTCCTTCGTCGGGTTCATCGCGCTGCTCTCGGTCGTCGCGGTGGCGATGCGCCGGGCGCGGCTGCTGGATACGGTCATCAGCGCCGAGCACCTGCACGATATCGGGAAGTTCCTCTTCGCGTTCACCGCCTTCTGGGCCTATATCGCCTTCTCCCAATTCCTCCTGATGTGGTACGCGAACCTGCCGGAGGAGACGATCTGGTACAAGGCGCGGCTCGAAGGGTCCTGGATGTATGTCACGTTGTTCCTCGCGGCGGGACACTTCGTGGCGCCGTTCTTCTACCTGATGGGGCGGACCGTCAAGCGGAAGGGAGCGACCCTGGCCGCCGGGGGCGCCTGGCTCCTCGCCATGCACTTCGTGGATCTCTACTGGCAGGTCATGCCCACGCTCCATCCCGAGGGGCTCCGCCCGTCGGCTCTGGACGTGGCCGCGCTCGTTGCCATCGGCGGGTGCTTCGTGGCGGCGGCGAGCTGGCTGCTGCGACGGCAGGCGCTCGTCCCGCTGCGCGACCCGAGGCTCGCCGAATCGCTCGCGTTCGAGAACGCCTGACTTGTCCCGCCGTAGCCCCGACGCAGCCGAAGGCCGACATCGGGGCGAAGGCGGAGGTTGCGCAAGAGTCCCGCGTCGAGGGCGGTAAGCGATCGGACGGCCGCACTTTCACGTCGGATTTTCACGTTCTCCTCAAGAACGGCCGGACGGGCGACGGGACGATAGGAAACATCAGGGCCGTCTCGCGGTGAGCATAACGCCCGTTCTCAGCCCCTCGGCAGCCTCCCTCCCCTCACGACAGCAGCCTCTCTCCCCTCACGACAGCTCCCACCGGCGCAGCAGGCGCCTCCACATGATGGGCAGCGGAAGCTGCCAGAGCAGGAAGACGAGCGCGGCCGCCATACCAACCTCGGCCGACGCCCGTCGTCCAGCCTGCAGGCTTGCGTAGGACACGACCCCGTAGACAGGCAGCCACAGCGCCACCGAATACAGCAGAAACGGCGCCGCTCCGGTTCCCGATCCTCGCGTCGGCGTCGTCAGGCGGCCGGCGAGCAGAGCCCACATTGTGCCCACCGCCGAGGCTGGCACGAACCCCGCCGCGAGAGCCGCCGCAGTGCCGGCGCCGGTCGTTCCTGCCCAGGCAAGACCGAGCGACAGGAGGAGGCCGCACACGACAATCGGAATCCACGAGACCCAGAACTTCACCCAGAGCACGCGCGACAGGCTGATGGGCAGGCCCCGCAGAAACTGGAACGACTGCCGTTCTTCGAGCGACACGTCGAGCAGTGTGGCGGCCGGGACAATCCAGAGGAAGAAGACGTGCGGAAGGGCCGTCCACATTAACGCCTTCCACGGTGGTGGAGTGGGTGCACCAAGCGTGCGGCCAGTCACCTGGGCGAGACCGAGGTAACCCATCAGGGTGAAGAGCAAGAGGATCGCGAGGGCGAGGGCCGATCTGCGAATCTCAGGAAGGTCTTTTACTACCAGGGCGCGCGTCTGCGGCGGCAGCCACTCGAAGCGGGGGCGACGCGTCGGGCCGCGCGACGCGGTGCGACGGGAGGTCCAGGGCGAACCCCACGCCCGCTGCAGCGCGAAGTCGTCGAAGCGCGCGGCGCCGCAGAGCACCAACAGGCTGACGCCCAGTCCCGCCAGCAAGCGAAGACTTTCGTGGCCACCCTGCGGAACGACAAAGATCGACAACGCCTGCGGGATTATTCTCAGTCCTGGAGCCAAGTCAGACAGGCCACGCACCAGCACCTCGGTCTGCACGAAGTACCTGGTCCAGGCGAACAGGGCGACCATCGCGAGCAGCCCCACGGTGAGCAGCGCGTCGCCGAGCACGCGGCCGGTGCGGGCGGATCGGAGGCCGCCACACGCCACGGCGAGCGCGAAGACCACGGCGCCGCCGAACGTCGACAACAGCAGCCATCCCAACGCGAGCCAGACAACCGCCTGAGCGGATCCGACGCGAACGTACGTGGCGCCCGCCATCAGGAAGGCCGGCAGCAGCGCCATCGCGACCATAGGTCCACACGGAACGAACCTGAGCACAAAGAGCTGTACCCGCCCGATCGGCAGGCTTCGCAGCAACGCCAGCTCGCCTTCGGGGTAGATGGTCCGATAGGTCGCCGCGAGGAGCATCGGCACGGCTGCCAGGAACAGGACCCCCACGAGCACCCGGCTGATCACGACCATGATGTCGAGACCGGCGCGGTCGACGAGCGCCGTGGAGAGCCGAAGCCAGTCGCCGAGCGCCCAGTACCCGACCAGCAGCATCACCGGAACCGACAGCACTGTGCCAAGGAGTGCGTCCCACTGCGTTCGGCCGGCACGCAGCTCTCCCGCCAGGCTCCGCCATCGCGCAATCTGGTGGTGCGCCAGGGCGTTCACGCGGGGTCGCTCTCTTCGCTTCCGGGACGTGTCACGCGCACGAAGACGTCTTCCAGATCCTCCTGCTCGCGCGCGCGGAGCTCGGCGAGCGAGCCGACGGCCACGAGGCGCCCGCGGTCGAGAATGCCAACACGATCGCACACGGCTTGGGCGATTTGCAGCACGTGCGTCGTGAGAAAGACGGTGGTGCCCGCGTCGCGAAGAGACACGAGCAGCGCGCGCGCGTCCCGCGAGGCGTGCGGGTCCAGGCCCGAAGTTGGCTCGTCGAGAATGAGCACCTTCGGCCGATGCAGGACGGCCGACGCGAGGCCGAGCTTCCTCTTCATCCCCATCGAGTAGGTCAGGATGGCGGAGTCGGCGGCGTCATCGAGGTGAAAGAACGCCATCAGCTCCGCGATGCGCGTTTCGAGCGGAGCGGAAGGCATCTCGCGGATGTTCCCGACGAAACGCAGGAACTGCCGGCCGGTCAAGCCGCCGTAGAAGAACGGCGTGTCGGGCGTCAGGCCGAGGCGCCGCTTCGCGCCCAGCGGATCGGCGAGCACGTCGATGCCATCGAGGAGCACGCGGCCGGAGGTCGGGCGGAGGAGCGTCGCCGCGATCTTGATGGCCGTGGTCTTGCCCGCGCCGTTCGGCCCGAGGAGCCCGAAGATCTCGCCGGGCGCCACCTCGAGGTTCAGATCGTGCAGCGCGACGAGGTCGCCGTAGCGGTGATGGACGCCCTGATAGTGGAGCATTGGGGTCGCTGTTTTCGCTTGACGCGCCGTGGCCGAAGGCAAGACTGTAACCGAAGGTGGCGCTTCGACGAAATGAGCTCCGCCCCCAGGAGATCGGTTACGCCATGACCTGCGCGCACTGCGGCGGAGAACTGGTCGATGGGGCGAAGTTCTGCCCGCATTGTGGCGAGCGCCTCTGGGCCGACGCCCAGCCGCACGACCGGCTGCGCGTGCTGCTCGAGCAGGCCCTCGGCACGCACTATCGGGTCGTCCGCGAACTCGGCCGCGGCGGCATGGGCATCGTCTACCTGGCCCACGAACGCGGCCTCGATCGCGACGTGGCGATCAAGGTTCTCCCTCCCGAACGGGCGCTGTCGGAGCACTACCGGGAGCGATTCCTGCGCGAGGCACGCACCGCCGGAAAGCTGAGTCACCCGAACATCGTCCCGCTCTACTCGTTCGGCGAGCACGAAGGGATGCCCTATTACGTGATGGGCTACGTCGAGGGCGAGTCGCTTGCATCGCGCCTCGATCGCGAAAACCGGTTGCCCGAGGCCGACGTGCGCCGAATCCTGATCGCCGTGGGTGAGGCGCTCCACTACGCGCACCAGCGCGGCGTCGTGCACCGCGACATCAAGCCGCAGAACATCCTGCTCGAGGCTGGCTCGAATCGCCCGATGTTGACCGACTTCGGTATTGCCAAGATCGACAGCGGCGCCACGGCATTCACGTCGACCGGCGTGGTCATCGGTACGCCCGACTACATGTCGCCGGAGCAGGCCTCCGGCAGCCCCGACATCGGCCCGGCAAGCGACCTGTTCTCGCTTGGCATCGTGGGCTACGCGATGCTGGCGGGCCGGTTGCCTACCGAGGGGCGAACGCCGGCCGAGGTGCTGGCCGCACGGATCACCGGACGGATTGCGCCGCCGCCCATCGTCGGCAGCGAGGTCAGTCCGTCACTGGTCAGCACGGTGATGCGGTGCCTCGAGAAGGACCCCGCGCGGCGGTTCCCCGATGCCGGCGTCTTCACCAGCGTGCTTGCGCGCCGGGAAGATGACGAAGAGGAGGTACCCAGCGAACTCGAAGCGATCGAAAGCATTGGCCTGCTCAACCTGAGCTTCGCCTACGTGGGGACGGCGGCCTGGCTTGTGTGGCGGAATGCGGCCAGCCCACACATTGCGCTCGAGCTGGCCGGAAAGATCCTGCCGCTTCTGGCGATCCTGTCGATGCTCTTGACGCTGGCCTTGGCCGTGGCGGCCCAACGGCGTGGGCACAGGCTTGCCAGGATCATCCATCACATCTTTCGAGCGCCGCGGTCCTGGAGGGTCTGGTACCCTCGCCGCTTTCGTCGGCATGACGATGTCTGGGACCGCCTGCCGGTCGGCGTGCGCCTGGTGAGAGCCTCATTCGGCTGGTTCGCGGCGGCAGCGATCATCGTGCCGGCCCACGTTGTGGTCTGGAGACTCCTGCACCCGGAATGGGGCCAGTCGTCGGGTGGCGGCAAGAACTGGTGGGTGACGGCGGCCGTGACCCTGCCCGTGCTCGGTGTCCTTCTCGCGCCGCTCATCTCGGCCTGGCGCGTGACAGAGAGCCTGAAGCGCAAGGGCCTTCCGCAAGGGGATGCCGGCAGGTTCGCCTATGCGGCGCCCCTCGCGCAGCGGTCGTTCTGGACACGTCCGGCGGTGGCTGCGCTGCTTCGGCCCGCTGCGGGAGCCGGACGTCGTCAGGCACCGACGCTGGCGGAGACCTCGACGTCCACCGACCGCACGAGACGATAGGAAACATTAGGGCCGTCTCGCGGTGAGCATAACGCCCGTTCTCAGCCCCTCGGCAGCCTCCCTCCCCTCACGACAGCAGCCTCTCTCCCCTCACGATAGCCTCTCTCCCCCTCACGACAGCCTGGCGGTTGAGGGCGGGTATCTGATCCTGAGCGGCTTCGCGCCGGCGGACGTCGCGGTGATCAGGACCGCGTTCGCGGGGCAGACGGTGATTGACGAGAAGGTCGAAGGCGACTGGGCGGCCCTGTGCTTGCGCGTGGACGCCTGACTCAACCCTGAATCCGGTTGTTCGATTCGTTCGATTCAGCCACGACTTCGTAGAAGTCGACCCGGACGTCGAAAGAGACAGTCGTACCTTTTATGAGCGATGACGGGCCGAACGCGCACACGCTGGCGCCTGCGCCCGCCGCCAGTACCGGCACGTTCTTTTCCTGTATCCACGTCGCTTCTCCGGTCGGAGTAGCTTCCGGCCATCCCATCCTGATCCAGAGCTTGTTCGCGCCTGCCTGAACGGGTCCTGCGTTCACCACGTTCGCACACATCCTGTAGAACTGCCCGGCCAGGGCGGAGGGAATTTCGTTTCCTTCAGTGTCGTAGTACTTGAGGCTCTGGATCGTGAGGTCTGGCTTTAACGGCAGAAGCGTGAGTTTGTCGGTGTCGGACCCATTGAACACCGCAGTCAGCGTCACTTCCGTGGTTTGCGGTACCGGGTGCGTCGGCACGTTGAACGTCCTCACAGTCTCGAGATGCAAAACGGTGACGGTCGGGGGGACGGTGGCCGCGGCGGTGTTGCTGCTGTACAAATTCACGATGGCGCCGCCCTGGGGCGCCGGAGCGGTCAAGCGGACCTTACCGATGGCGGAGGTACCGCTCGTGACGGTGCCGGGCGTCACTGTAAGCTTCTCAAGGGACGGCGGCTGCACGATCACATCATAGGTATCCGCAAGGCCGCCGTACGAGCCGGTGAGGGTCACCGTCGTGGGCGCAGCCACGGGAATCGTTGCCACAGAAAAAGGCGCCCAGTACTGGCCGCCCTGGACGGTCACGGACTGCGGCACCGTGGCGGCGGGGCCGGAGCTGGACATGCTCACGGCGGCCACAGTGCCGTCGGGCACGCGGCCCGTCAGAAAAACCCTGCCATGGCCCGGCATGCCACCCGTAATCGTGAAGGGAACGACCTCGATGCGGTTCATCTCGGCAGGCTTGAGCAACAGCGATGTCTGCTTCCTATCGAAGACGGTGCGACCGCCCGAGATCCCGACAGACGTCGCGGCCGGGACGCCGAGAGTGGCGAGGTTGAAGCCGACAGCCTCAGAGCCCGCTGGTACCGTGACGCTTGCCGGAACGGTCACCAGAGCCGTGTTGTCACTCGACAAGTGGACCACGGCGCCATCCGCCGGCGCGGGGCCCGTGAGCTTCACGATACCGAACGTGCCATCACCGCCGTCGACGGGACCGGCGACGAAGACCAATGTGACATAGGCGACAGCTACGGTCAGCGGGGCGCTCTTGATCGACGGAGGCCGCAATTTGCGAAGCTGCGTAGCGGTGATGACCACGTCGACGCTCGGCGGCATGACGTTGGGGTTTCTCGCGAGCGGCTTCGTCGTGATTTCAAAGGTCGCCGACGTCTGCGAGGAGGGCACCGTCACACTCTCGGGGACCACCGCGATCGTAGGGTGGGCGCTGGAAAGACGTATCTCCACGCCGAGCGGCGGAGCCGGACCGCTGAGTGTTACGCGGCCCGTCGATGGCTTCCCTCCGACGACTGCAGAGGGGTTGAGTGTCAGGGCAGTGAGGTGGGGCTGCGCGGCGGCCTTTGCCGCGGCGGCCGACGACAGGATCCCCGCCAGCAACAGGATGCGGCAAAGCCAACGCGTCATGGTGTGACCCCCTGGGCGCGTTTACGGCTGAGGCAGGGACTATAGCGCAATCCGGGCATCACAGATCGCCCCACACGAACTGCAGGACGCCGATCGCGACCACCGCTACGGCGTCCGCCCCTAAACGTGCGGCGGGCCAGCGTCATGGGCACGTAACCGGCGCCCATGGCGGCTTCGATCTCCTTCACGCTCCACCCCGCCTTCCGGTCCCACGAGCAACGACGCGGAGGCGGGACGGTTCCCTCCAAGCGTGGACGCGGGATGGCCTTCGATCGCCGCGGACGGCTCGACCAGCAGGACGCGCAACTCCGCATGGTCCTGCGCGAGCCAATCGGGCAGCTGCAGCCCGATGCCGATCGCCGGCACGACGCCGCGGCGGCACTGCTTGGCCGATGCGAGACGATAGGAAACATTAGGGCCGTCTCGCGGTGAGCATAACGCCCGTTCTCAGCCTCTCGGCAGCCTCCCTCCCCTCACGACAGCAGCCTCTCTCCCCTCACGACAGCCTCTCTCCCCCTCACGACAGCGCGGATAAGGCCCCTATCTGCGGCCGATTATCGCCAAATAGCCGGAAATACCAAAGGGAAATGCCCGTCGGGGCACAGGAATGACGCGCAACGCCGACACTCCTCCTCGCGGGACGCGACGCCCTCACCAGGCGGCGTCCAATTCGGGCGCGTCCCGGGACTGATCCTACGATCGGGCGGAACGCTCGGCGGTCAGGGCGTTGGCTGGAGAAGCGCCGATCACGGGAAAGCTGCCGATCAGCCTGCCCGGGCTCGCTGAGCGAGGCGCGGGCCTGGAACGACGGCCCTGACAACAACGGCAAAGGTTTTACCTCAACAGTGTGCGCCGGTTCCGCGCCACTTCACGTCATACGATGTGAAGCCCGTTGCCCATCGTGTCCGCGTGCTTTCCCACCGACACGCGTCCTGTTAGGCGCTGGCGTGCGATTGGCCCGATCGATTCTGCGGATCGATTCTTGGATCGCCGACGTCGAATTCTTTCCCCGACGCCGTGCACCCCAACGCAAGGAGAGCAGCAATGAAGTGCGTGAGATTCCCGAGACGGGGTCGAAGAGCGGCCGCGGTCACCGTGATGGCCGCCCTCGCGGCGGCATGGGGGGCGGCCGATGCGCCACCCGGACCATATTTCAACGGGTTCGAACAGACTACGGCCGGGTGGTTCAATAACGAGGGGGGCACGATCAAGCGCGTGCCGTCGTTCTACGGCAGCAGCGGCTATGCCGACATGATTGCGTCCGCATCGGGCAGCTACCACGCCAGGCTCGGACTCGATCCGAATCCCGACAGCTGCGCGTCCGGAGGAGGACCGCAGCCGGTCTACGACGCGCCTTATACGAACTGGGGAGGGTACAGCGCGATCTTTCCACCGGGCGGCTATCAAACACGCGTCGATATCTACCTCGACGTCACGTGGGCGCAGACGAACTTCGACAGGCGCTTCGACTGGTCGTCGGCCGTCAGCAATACCAGCGGCCAGCATCGCCGCGATTTTGTCTTCAATGCGGGCACCGATGCGCTCGGCTTCGTGATCTCGGGGAGCAACAACGGCACGCGCTGCGGCGCCTTTCCCGCCGATCCCGGCCGCACGCCGGTGCACATCGCCGCGTCCGGGTGGTATACCTTCGAGCACTCATTCACCGGCGTTCCCGGCGGTCCGCTTACGGTCGTGATGCGTGTGATCGACAAGAGCACCAGCGCCACACTCGGGACCTGGGTGCTCGCCGATCCCACCGACATCATCGGCGTGACGGTCGGCGGCAATCGTTACGGGTGGTTCGTGCAGAACGAAATCGACGATCTCGCCATCGACAACAGCGAGCGCACCGGCATCGTCAGCACGCCCGGGTGCGAGATCAAGATCAACGACGGAGGGTGGATCGTTGCGCTGAACACCGATAGCGCGACGTTCGGCGGAAACGCCCAAGTGAGTTCGTCCGGGGTCTCCACCGGGCAGCAGGAGTACCAGGATCACGGACCGCTGCAGCCGATCACGGTGAACACGATCGACGTGCAGGCGGTCGCGTGCAGCGACGATCGGACACGTGCCAGCATCTTCGGGCACACCGCGGTAGACGGCGCCGGGTCGTACGAGTACGAGATCGATCTGGAGGACCACGGCGAGCCAGGAACCGGCGATAAGTACAGAATCTTCATCCCCGCCGTGGCATACGAGTCGGGCCTGCAGACCTTGCAGGGGGGCAATATCCAGATCCGATAAGGCGAGGCGAACCTGGCGGCGGCCGCCGGGTTACGCGATCGCACTCCTCAGTCGAGTGGCGACACACGAAAAGGCCCGCGCGGTACCGAGATGCTGATCCTCTCGCTCGTCGAGGATCGCGCCCGGCATGGCTATGAGATCGGCAAGTTGATCGAAGCGCGGTCGGGCGGCCGGCTGACCTTCGCGCTGCCAACGCTTTATCCGACCCTGCTGCGGCTCGAAAACCGCGGCTTGATCAAAGGACGATGGGTGGAAAAGGCTGGCGAACGCGAGCGCTGTTTCTACCGGCTCACGCCCGAAGGACGCCGCGTCCTCGCCGAGCAGCGCGCCACATGGAAGGCGTACATCGAGGCCGTCAACGCCGTGATGGAGCCGACTCGTGCGTGAGTGGACGGCGTTCGTCCGGGCGCACCTGTCGCTCCCGCAGCTGACGCCGGAACGCGAGGCGCGCATCATCCGCGAGGTCGCTGCGCAGCTGGAAGACTTCTACCGCGACGCCGTCGCGCGCGGCGCGACCGACGCCGAGGCGGACGCGTTCGCGCGCGCCCAGGTCGGCGACTGGACGCGCATGGCCCGCGATGTCGCGCACGCCGATCGCCCGCACATCCGCCCGCGCGTCGATCGCGTCGCCGACCATCTCGAAACCCTCGCCGCCACTCATCCCCAACCTGGAGCGTTCAGGATGCTCGCCAACGTGCTCACCGACATCCGCTACGGAATCCGCCAGATGGTCAAGACCCCCGGCTTCACCATCGTCGCGGTGCTGACGCTCGCCTTCGGCATCGGCGCGAGCAGCGCAATTTTCAGCGTCGTCAACGGTGTGATGCTCAAGCCGCTCTCGTATCCCGAACCGGAGCGGCTCGTCAGGGTCATGGAGATCCTGCCCCAGTACGGCCGCTTCGCGGTCGCGCCGGCGAACTTCCTCGACTGGCGCGCGCGCACCACGGTCTTCGAACACATCTCGGCGTTCTGGCCCGGCAACGCGACCTACGTCGGCAGCGACGGACCCGAGCGGCTGATCTGCGCGTCCGTGTCGTGGGACACGTTCGAGACGCTGGGCATCCGCCCGGCGCTCGGTCGCGGCTTCCGCCCCGAGGAGGAGGTCCGCACGCGCGACAACGTCATCGTCATCAGCCACGGCATGTGGCAGAAACGGTTCGGCAGCGATCCCAACGTGGTCGGACGGGCGCTGTCGCTGAACGGCGTGCCCGTTGAGGTCGTTGGCGTCATGCCACCGAATTTCTACTTTCCCACTCGCACTGCCGAGTTCTGGCGACCGCTCACCTTCGACGCCAACCCGACTCGCGGCGGCCATTATCTCGGCGTCGTCGCCCGGCTGAAGCCGGGCGTCTCGCTGGACCAGGCGTCCGGCGAGATGAAGGGAATCGCGGAGCAGCTGGCGCGGCAGTACCCGAACACCAGTCGCGACGAGTCCGCCGAAACCGCCCGGATGCACGATCTCATCGTTGGGCCGGTGAAGCCGATGCTGTGGACGCTGCTCGCCGCGGTCGGCGTCGTCGTCCTCATCGCGTGCGCGAACGTGGCGAACCTGCTGCTGGTGCGGGCGTCGGTGCGCGAGAAGGAGCTCGCGATCCGTGCGGCCATGGGGGCGGGACGCGGACGGCTCGCCTTCCAGATGCTGATCGAGAGCCTCGTCCTGGCGATCGTCGGCGGGGCCGCGGGCGTGTTGCTCGGCTACCTGGCGATCACGCCGATCCAGACGCTCGGCGCGGGCAGCATTCCGCGCGTCCTCGACGTGACGCTCGATCGGAACGTGCTCGCGTTCACGATCCTCGTCACGCTGGCGACCGGGCTGCTCTTCGGCGTCGCGCCGGCCTGGCAGGCGTCGCGCGGCGGCATCGGCACCGTGTTGAAGGAAGGCGGGCGTTCGTCCACCGGTGCGCGCGGCCATCGCCTGCGCGGCCTGCTCCTGGTCGGCGAAGTGGCGCTGTCGCTCGTGTTGCTCGTCGGCGCCACGCTGCTGCTTCGCAGCTTCGCCAGGCTGACCAGCGTCGATCCGGGGTTCCAGCCGGAGCACGTGCTCTCGTTCTCGGTCGCGTTGCCGCAGACGACGTATCCCGGCGATCAGCATCGCACGCAGTTCTTCGGCCGCCTGCTCGACACGCTGCGCGCGATGCCGGGCGTCCAGGCCGCCGGCATGGTGCAGACCGTGCCGATCCGCAACGACTACATGCTGTCGTTCACGATCGAAGGGCGTCCGTTCGAGCCGGGCGGGGAACCGTCGGCGAATTACCGTGCGATCAGCCCGGGCTATCTTGCGGCGCTGTCGATTCCGGTGCTGCGCGGCCGGCAGATCGAGCCGTCCGACGACGCCGCGACGGCGCCGAAGGTGGCAGTTGTGGATGAGGCCTTCGCGAAGAAGCACTTCCCTGGTGAAGACGCCATCGGCCACGGCATCGACATCGGCAACGGCACCGACGGCTTCTACACGATCGTCGGTGTGGTCGGCAACGTCCACCACGAGGGGCTGGACGCGACGCCGCGAGCCACGATGTACGCGCCGTTCGCGCACGACCTCTTCGGGACGATGACGATGATGGTGAAGGTGGCGGGCCGGCCGGAGGACTTCGCGGCGTCGGCGCGTCACGCCGTCCGCGAGATCGATGCCTCGCTGCCGGCGTTCGCGATCACCCCGCTGAAGGAGGTCGTGACCGAGTCGGTCGCCGAGCGGCGGTTCTCGATGCTGCTGCTCGCGGTGTTCGCCATGGTCGCGCTGTTCCTCGCGGCGGTGGGCCTCTACGGAGTCGTCGCGTACGCCGTGAGCCAGCGGACGCAGGAAATCGGATTGCGCATGGCGATCGGCGCGCAGCGCGAAGACGTCCTGCGCATGGTGCTGACCGACGGCATGAAGCTCGCGCTCGTCGGCATCGTCCTCGGCGTTGGGGCGGCGCTCGCCCTCGCGCGCTACGTTCAGTCGCTGCTGTTCGAGGTCACGCCGTTCGACCCGTGGAGCTACGTCGCCACCGCCGCGGTCCTGCTCGCCGTGTCCGCGCTCGCCTGCTACGTCCCGGCGCGGCGGGCTACCGCCGTCGATCCGCTGGTGGCGTTGCGCGCGGAATAGCCGGATCGCGGCGCCCCACCGTTTCGAGTTCGAGGATGCGCGCGGCCCCCGCCGGGTCCGCGTGGTGCTGGGCGCGGCGCGCTAGCGGCCGCTCGGGAGGGTAGAAGCGGGCCGGCCCCGCCGAAGCGCGAAGGCGGAGCCTGCCCCGCCAAAGCGCAAAGGCGCGAAGGCGTGCCCCGCCGAAGCGCAAAAGCGCGAAGGCGGGTTGCCCCGACGGCTGGGTCCGGTGTAAAGTCGAAAATCTCCACGGTGGAAGGCCGCCACGTCGATGCTCGAAGGGAGGCGAGTTTGACGATGACTCAGGAAAAGACTATCCGCAGGACGGGGACCAGACTGTGGCTTGCGGCCTGGCTGGCCGCGCTGTCGGTCGTGCCGGCCGTCGCCGGCGCCGCGTCGACCATCACCGGAACCATCACCTTCACGGGCAAACCCCCCGCGCCCCGGCCGATTGCCATGGACGCCGACCCGGCATGCGCCAAGAAACATTCGACGCCGGCGATGAACGAGATGCTGATCCTCGGCAACGGCAGCACCATGGGGAACGTCATGGTGTACATCTCCAAGGGACTGCCGTCGGGCAAGACCTTCCCTGTTCCCAAGGCTCCGGCGGTCCTCGATCAGAATGGCTGCCAGTATCGCCCGCACGTGATGGGGATCATGGTCGGTCAGCAGTACAAGATCCTCAACTCCGACGGCATCCTCCACAACGTCCACGCGCTGCCCAAGATCAACCCCGGATTCAACAAGCCGATGCCGGCGACGGTCAAGGAAACGACCGCGTCCTTCGCCAAGGCGGAGCCGGTCTTCCAGATCAAGTGCGACGTCCACCCGTGGATGAACGCCTACGTCGGCGTCTTCACCCATCCCTTCTTCACGGTGACGGGCGCGGACGGGAAGTTCACGATCTCTGGTCTCGACCCCGGGACCTACGAGGTCACCGCGTGGCACGAAAGGCTGGGGACGCAGACCGCCACGATCACGGTTGGCGCCAGCGATACGAAGACCCAGAACTTCAAGTTCGCCGCTCCCGCCGCCAAGTAGCGACAAGCCGCGATCGGAGAGCAGACGCATGAGTCAGCCAGGAGCTGTCGTCGTACCGGCATCGCACGACGCGCATGAAGCCCATCACGAGGAGCTTGGCTTCTGGCGCAAGTATGTGTTTTCCGTCGATCACAAGGTCATCGGCATCCAGTACGCCATCACGGGCCTGCTGTTCCTCCTGTTCGGCTTTTCGCTGATGATGCTCATGCGCTGGCAGCTCGCCTACCCGGGCGCCGCGCTGCCGCTCCTTGGCCGGATCCTCGGCGAGGCGCGCATGCCGGGCGGGACGATGCTCCCCGACTTCTACAACGAGCTCGGGGCGATGCACGGCACGATCATGGTCTTCCTCGGCGTGGTCCCCCTCGCTGTCGGAGGGTTCGGGAACTTCGTGCTCCCGCTCCAGATTGGAGCGCCGGACATGGCCTTCCCGAGGCTCAACATGTTGAGCTACTGGGCCTTCTTCCTTGGCGGCGTGACGATGCTGGCCAGCTTTCTCGTCCCCGGGGGAGCCGCGCAGTCGGGGTGGACGTCCTACGCGCCGCTCTCCGTCCTGGCGGGTGCGGGCCAGACGATGTGGCTCATCGGGATGGTCTTCCTGATCACCTCGTCGCTGTTCGGGGCGATCAACTTCATCACGACCACGATCCAGCTCCGGGCGAAGGGACTCACGTTCATGCGATTCCCCTTCTTCGTGTGGGCGCAGTTCGTGACGGCCTTCCTGCTGCTGCTGGCGTTCCCGCCGCTCGAAGCCGCGGCCGTCCTCCAGCTGATGGATCGCCTGGCCGGCACGAGCTTCTTCCTCCCGAGCGGCCTCGTCGTCAGCGGTCAGGTCCTCACCGTGGCCGGCGGAGGCAACCCGATCCTCTGGCAGCACCTGTTCTGGTTCCTGGCGCACCCGGAAGTCTACGTCCTGATCCTTCCGGCGATGGGCATCGTGGCCGAGATCATCGCGAACAACACGCGGAAGCCCCTGTGGGGCTACCGCTCGATGGTCTACTCGCTCATCTTCCTCGGCTTCATGTCGTTCATCGTCTGGGCGCACCACATGTTCATGACCGGCATGGGAACGGCGATGGCGGCGTTCTTCCAGACGACCACGATGATCATCTCGATCCCGTCGGTCGTGATCCTCACGGCCCTGATCATCTCGCTGTGGGGCGGATCCATACGGTTCAACACTCCCATGCTCTTCGCGCTCGGCTTTCTCCCGATGTTCGGCATCGGCGGGCTCACCGGGCTGCCGCTCGGCTTGAACGTCGCGGACATCCCGCTGCACGACACGTACTACGTCATCGGCCACTTCCATTACGTCGTCGCTCCGGGGACGATCTTTGCCCTCTTCGCCGGGATCTACTACTGGTTCCCGAAGGCAACCGGGCGGAGGATGAACGAGACGCTCGGCAAGATCCATTTCCTGGGTTCGTTCGTCTGCATGAACGTCGTCTTCATGCCGATGTTCCTCATGGGCCTGGCCGGCGTCTCGCGGCGCCTTTACGACGGTGGGGCGACCTACGCCTTCGCGCAGCCGGTCCTCCACCTGAACGTCGTGTCGTCCTGGGGCGCGTGGATCCTCGCGATCTTCCAGATTCCCTTCATCTTCAATTTCTTCTGGAGCATCTGGAAGGGCGAGAAGACCGAGGAGAACCCCTGGCAGGCCACCACGATCGAGTGGGCGTCTCCCTCGCCGCCCCCGCACGGCAATTTCCTCGCGGCCCCGGAAGCGTATCGGGGACCGTACGAGTACAGCGTTCCCGGCGCGGCGAAAGACTTCGTGCCGCAGTACGAGGCGTGAGGCAGCCATCAAGCTATCAGCTATCAGCCATCAGCTATCAGCCGCTGAAAGCTGAGAGCTGAGAGCTGAGAGCTGAAAGCTGAGAGCTTTTCGATATGGACATTCCTTACACCGTCGAAATCCGCCGCGACACGGGGCTGACCAACGGCAAGATCGGCATCTGGCTCTTCCTGGCCTCGGAGGTCATGCTCTTCGGGGCGCTCTTCGCGAGCTACATTCTGATCCGGTCAGGGGCGCCGACCTGGCCGCGGGGGGACACGATCCTGAACGTCCCGCTCGCCACGTTCAACACGCTCGTCCTGATTTCATCCTCCGTGACGATGGTCATGGCCTGGTCGTCGCTGATGCGCGGCCGCTTCGGGACGTTTCGGATCTACATGGGGACGACGATCCTGCTCGGATGCGTCTTTCTCGTGGTCAAGTACTTCGAGTACAGCCACAAGTTCCATGACGATCTCTTTCCCAGCACCAACAACTTCCTCGCCATCTACTTCACGCTGACCGGGCTGCACATGCTGCACGTGTTCGGGGGGATGGTGGTGAACGCCTATTTCTGGGGCCCCGGCGCGAAGCTCTGGAAGACGAATCCACGGTGGTTCACCAACCGCGTCGAGCACGCCGGCCTCTTCTGGCATTTCGTCGATCTGGTCTGGATCTTCCTCTTCCCGACCCTGTATCTCCTGTAGGCGGCACCATGACGAGCGAGCACGCAGTCGACATCGACAAACACGTCAGGATCTACGTCACCGTCTTCGTCGCGCTCATGGCCCTGACGATCGTCACCGTGGCGATCTCCCGGCTCCATCTTCCCGTGCCGGTCGCCGTCACCGTGGCATTGCTCGTTGCGACCGTCAAGGGAGCGCTGGTGGCGTGCTACTTCATGCACCTGATCTCCGAGAAGAAGCTGATCTACGCGGTCCTCGTGCTGACCGCCGTCTTCTTCATCGCGCTGCTGGCGCTTCCCGCCGTCACCCACAGCAACGGCTACTGGATTCACCAATGAGACGAGCGACCGAGCGGCCGCGAGGGAGCCACGCGAGCGGCGCGGGGCCTTTAGGGGTCCCCGCAAGCGCCCGCCTCCGCTCTTCGAGCTTCGGCGAGGTCTCGCCGGAGCGCTTCGCGCGAAGGCGGAAGCGTGTAGGGGGGTCCGGCGGGGCAAAGCCCCCCGGAAACCAATGAACCTCAGGTCGGTCCACGCGCTGGTGATCCTCTTCTCCGCGGCCCTCGCGGTGCTGTTCGGTGTCTGGTGCCTGGGCCTGTATCGGCGGGAGGACGGGGTCGCAAGCCTGCTCGCGGCCGGCGTGGCGTTCGCCGTGTCGTTCGGCCTGGTCGTCTACGATCGGTGGTTCCTGCGCAAGACGAGGACGCTGTGAAAAAGCGAACGAGCGCAGCGAGTGAGCCACGCGAGCGGAGCGGAGCGAAGGGGCCCCGCGAGCGAGCGTGTTGGGGGGACCGGCGGGGCGAAGCCCCCCGGATAATGATGACGACCGCTTTCGTGGTGATCGGCGCGGGCTCGAGCGTCCTCGCGTGCCCGCTGTGCTTCGGGGCCGAGGAGACCTCGATGGTCGACGGGACGAAGCTCGGCGTCCTGGTGATGCTGGCCGTCACGCTGACGGTGCAGGGCCTGTTCGTCGCGTTCTTTCTCCATCTCCGCCGGCGCGCGAAGCGCATCGCGGACATCGACTTCGAGAACGAGTGGTCGGAGCTTCAAAAGGCGTCGAGAACATGAACATCATGAGAAATCTGCTCGGACTCCCGGCGCTCGCCTCGGCTCAAGGCGGGCAAGTCGACAGCCTGATCGGCTGGACCCATGTGTTCATGTTCATCCTGTTCGTCGGTTGGGGCGGGTTCTTCGCGTACTGCCTCGTCCGCTTCCGGCGGTCGCGGCATCAGGCGGCGGACTACACGGGGGTCAAGTCGCACGCGTCGAACTACTCCGAGGTCGCCGTGGCCGTGATCGAAGCGATTCTGCTGTTCGGATTCTCGATCCCGCTCTGGGCCGCACGGGTGGACCGTGTCCCCTCGGAGAGCGAAGCGCTGGTCGTCCAGGTCACCGGCGAGCAGTTCGCCTGGAACGTCCACTATGCGGGCCCCGACGGGGTGTTCGGCCGCACGGACATCAAGCTGCTCGACCTTCAGGAGAACCCCTTGGGACTGGATCGGACCGATCCTGCCGCGAAGGACGACGTCACGACGCTCAATCAGCTCTATCTGCCGCTGAACAGACCGATCATCGTGAAGCTCAGGAGCAAAGACGTCATCCACAGCTTCAACCTTCCGGAGTTCCGGGTGAAGCAGGATGCCATCCCCGGCTTCACGATTCCCGTCTGGTTCACTCCCAACGTCACGACCGCGGAAATGCGGACGCGAACAGGAAACCCTGAGTTCCAGTACGAGATCGCCTGCGCGCAGCTGTGCGGCCTGGGGCACTACCGGATGCGGGGGTTCGTCACCGTCCTGGACGCCGGAGAGTTCCAGAAGTGGATGGACGCCGAAGAGGCGAAGCTCAAGGAGCAGGCCGGGGATATCTGGAGGTAGTAATTCGTGAGTTGGTGAGTGGGTGAATTGTGTCCCAGCTGACCGAGATCGATGCCGAGGGACAGCTCAGCGCGCTCGTTCGGACGCGCGCCACCGGTTCGAGCGACCAGCTCCTCGCGGCATTGCAGCAGAGCCGGATGCTGATCGCCTGGCACACTCCGCCCGGCGATGGCCGCCAATCGGATCACTCCGCCGCTGACGATAGGAAGCATTAGAAGGGCCCGTCAACATAATGCCAGCTATCGGACACGCCCCCCGCCCCAGCCAGCTCGGGGGCCCACAGCTCGGGGGCCCACAGCACGTACCGGATCGGGTACCTGATGACGGCGGTTCCGTTTCCCGCGCGCTTCGGGGTTCGGCAGGAGGTGGTCAAAGGCGCACGTCTCGCAATGTCGTTTTCAGGCAACACCGCGTTGCTCCACCGCCCCGGAGGGATCGATGCGCTCGAAAGCGCCGAGGCCCGGATCATCGAGCCGAATCGGGCGTCCCTTGAAGGAGACGAGGAAGAGCCGATGGTATGGGACTTGGACGGCCCTCGACGACTTCAACACGTTCTATTACCGCATCCGTGACGGCCGGCTCAACCAGGTTGGCACGATCTACCGACTGACGATCCCGGGTGGAGGCGCTGGCCACATCGGCATGATCTTGCCTCCGCGGTACCTTCGCACGGATGAGCGTGCAGACGAGCTCCGCAAGTACTACCCGCCGCAGCGGCGCTTCACGCTGACCCAGTCGGTCACGGAGGTCGATGCCCTCCTCCAGCAACAGGGTACGCTGCTGCACAAGCAGTTCATCCTGGAGCTGCTCGAGAAGGGCGGCAAGGTCATTTTCGGCGGTTCTCGCCGGGGTGGGGTCCTGATGGTGCCCCCGGGCGTCAGCATCACTCTTTTGCGTTCGCAGAACGACATCAACGATCCAAAGGACCCGAAGGTGCGAGACGTTCTAGAGATCGCCGGAGGGAAACTACGCGTTCGACGCTATCTGTCCGCCGTCGAACACGAGTGAGCGACGTTCCGGCGGCGGTCATCGAACACCTTGCGCTTGGTAGGGAAGGGGCACGGACCTGACCTTCCTGTTCGAACGGGAGGTCGGCAAAGTCGCGCGTGTGGTTTTTCGGTACTGCCCCGATATTGTGGAGGAGAAGATGCCCGGGATTGTCAGCGTGGGGATACTCGTCGCTCTGCTGTTCACCCTGCCGTCCTTCGCAGCGGATGCCAACAAGGACTTGTGCAAGGCTGCATCGGAATGGGACGTTGCAACGGTTCGTGCCTTGCTAGCCGAAGGCACTGACGTGAATGGCAAGTGCCCCGATGGTACCACGCCCTTGCTGAAGGCGGCAGCCGGCGGTATCACTGGCGTCGTCGAAGCCTTGCTGGCCCAGGGGGCCGACGTGAAGGCGCGGGACAGTGACAATCGGCTGAGCCTGCTGATTGGAGTCGTCAAAGACCAGGTCCGGTTCGTGCGGGAGGTCCCAGTTGGAGGACAAAGGGTAGGCGCCATCGCCGGAGACGGATGGACGGCGTTGATGTCGGCAGCGCTCAACGGCCATGGCGCCGTCGTACAATCCTTGTTGAACGTAGGTGCCGACGCCAACGCCGCGGACAGCGCAGGCTTCACCGCTCTGATGGCTGCGGCACTCAATGCCGAGGCGACGATCATCGGGATCCTGCTGGACAAGGGTGCCGACGTGAATGCAGGAACTCACACCGGTCTCACCGCTCTTAAGCTTGCAGCCGGCGGAGACACGCAGGCTGTGAATGCCTTGCTGGCCAAGTTCGCCGATCCCAACCTGGCATCTATGGACGGCCAGACAGCTTTAATGGACGCCTCGCTGAAAGGCGCCTCCACCATCGTCGAGGCTCTCTTGGCCAAAGGCGCCAGAGTGAACACAGTAGACAACGAGGGCCGAACGGCCTTGATGGCGGCGGCAGGCGGAATGAAGCCTGGACGTTCAGTCTCGGTGGGATTGCGCTACGCCCCGAGGCAGGCCACCTCGCGTCGGTTCGTGCTCTGACCGCGCGAGGGGCTGATGTTGGTGCGAAGGCTAAAGACGGACGAACCGCCTTGCGTTATGCAGAAGAAGGAGGCAACGCCGCGATTGTCGAACTGCTCAAGAAGGTTGGCGCAAAGCAATAGATGGCTCAGAGGTGAGAGCCTGGTCGCAGGAACTCGGATGTCCCCGGGTGCAGGGCCGGCGCAGCCAGACGACCGTGAGCAACATGCGCTGGGCCATGGATGTCACGCACATTCTGGTCGTTCAGATCGCAGAACCGCGGCTTTGAGAAACCCAGTGCACAAAGCCCGCTGGTCGCGCGTCGGGCACGACGTCCGGTGGCTCTGCCCGGCTCGCCGCCTCGTTCGTTCTGGCTCGGAGTTCGAGGAACCGTCGATTCGTCGGACGTGCGTTCGGCGCTCACTCGAGCGCAGAATTCAACGGAGTACGCAGTCATGAGACGTCACATTCATGAAGGATCGGGTGTTGGGCGGTGGTGTGTCCTGGCGTTCACAGTCTGCGCGTCTTTCTGTCTGCACGCGCAGGAACGGCTCCAGCCGGTCGCCGAAGGGCGATCCCTGTCGGCGAGCCGCCAGGCGCGGCCGCCTGCACCCGCAGCTGGCCAGCGGGCACAGACGACACCGCCCGCGACTGCGGGCCTCTTCAAGGGCCGACGACCAAGTGCCGGTGGTGAGTGGACCGGCACTTCGACCTGGCCGGGATTGAGCCTGCAGATCAGGATCTCTGTGGATCCGACCGGTGCCACAGTGACATCGCTGTTCACCCAAGTCGACTGCACATCGGGGAGAGGCGGAGCGCGGAACGAGTGGTCAGGCGAGAGCGAAATCGATGACGCCGGCCGGTTCGCATTTCCCGGCGAACTAGGCAGGAAGACAAAAGGCAGGTTCGGCCCCGACAGCTTTGCCAGCGGAGCGATGCGGTTCTCCGCGCTGACGCGCGCATTCGAAGGTCATTTCGTTTCCGATGACGTCATCGAGGGCACGTACAGTAGCCCGGTTGAGCTGAAGTGCGGCGATGAGTTCGCTCGCGTCACCGGGGCCTGGACCGCCCGTCGAAGGGATGCCGCGCCCGCTCCGGCAAACGCGCAGGCCGGACCTGCAACGCGGAGCGCGGACCCGGCTCCGGCGGGAGCGTTCTCCATCCGGGATGAGTACTTCATCAATCGTTCGTTCCAAGAAACCTCGGACGCCGACTTCAGCCTGAAGATGGAGGGCGACTCGTTCACGGTGGGTGCTCTTGGAGGTGCGGCCGGCCGCCTCAAATTCTGGAACGCCAAGCCCCTGTTCTGGGGACACGGGGCAATGATCACATTCATCGACGTGGTGTCTCTGAGCGGCTATTCATTCGCCAGCGACACCAGCGACCCGCTGAAGTTCCAGGTCGATCGGGAGAAGGGGTTTACCTACATCAAGGGCAAGGGAACCGTTTCGATGCCAGACGGCAAGATAGTCAAGTTGCCACCGCGATAGGCTGAGCGGCAATTCATCGCGAGGCCGTCCGCAGCTCTGGGCCTCAGCGCCCATAACGGTGAACGGCACGATGCGAGAGACGACGTACGACGTCTCTCCCATACGAGTGGCGCGTTGTGCGGATCGGAATTCATCGCGGAGAAAGGGGCGTCACCACGTGAGCTGCACTTCATGCATTCGTTGGTTCGCAGGCGGCGCGTTCGTCCTGTGCATCGTCTTCCCGGGCCTCTTGGCCCTGACGCCGGGCTCGGTGCTGGCGGAAGGCGCGTTGATGCGCGGGCCAGGCCCTGCTTCCGCCAGTCCGGAGAGTGATCGCCTCGTCGCCCCCGGCGGAGGATCAGCCGACCTGCCCAGCCACTGGGATCACACCCAAAATCAGCAGCCGGTTCTCGGCGATCTCCTTCGCGCCTGCAAACCGACGTCACAGCCGACCTATCCGATAGGAAACCTGCTCGTCGCGATGCGCCAACGCGAAACATCCGTTCGGCTGATCGACAGCCGGGCCGGGAACTTCGCACGTGCGGAGTTCGACGCGGATCCGGGCAAGGAGTTCCTGATCGCCGTCTTCTGCGCACTTCGTGCAGATGCGACCGTGCGGTACGCACCTGAGAACTTCTACGTCGTCGATGCGAACGGGATGCGGTCGACGAGCAAGGGCTACAAGCTCGGGTTGTTGTCGAAGGACCTTCCTATCGTCGGGGACTTCCTGGTCGGAACCGGGGAACTCGCCTACCGGTACCGCGGTACCGCGGATCGCCAGGTCTTCACCGCGTTGCTGTTCGCGATCGACCGTGACTCCACGGGGCTCCGACTTGGGTCCGCAGAGCGCGCGCCGGTTCCAATCCTGGAGGTCGGGGAGGAACAGAGGGAGCAAGTCCGTGCCACCTTGCCCGTAGATGGTCCGACCGTCGAGACCCTCGGTGAACAACTCTATCCGGGTCTCGACATCTTCGACCTCTACGGGGCTGCATGGCGCGCCAGGCCGTCATTCGGCGTCTCGTACTCGGGACCTTATCGAGTGCAGATTCTCGACGTCGTCAGGTCCAAGGAGCTCGATTTCGTGACGATCTCAATCAGTCACGCCGATGGGTTGAGCGGCATCCTGCGCAGCGGGTTCTCTCTGGACCAGCATTGGCAAGGGAGAGTCCGGCTCGACAATGGAGAATGGAAGGACACAGCGGGCGTGCTCACGAAGGTTGAGGAGATGCCCGGGATAGCTGGCGTGTTCGACTACCGCCGCGCTCCCGTGAGCCTCAAGTTCGGCAGGAAGCCCGACTGGAGCGAACCCGACGTGGTGCCTGTTGATTCGGACACGTGGAAGCGCATTCAGATCCTGGAGTACAACCAGTTCCGGATTCGGTTCTCGTTGCGCTTATCTATTCCCCCGGAACGTACGCTTGATGCCGTGAAGATCGGCGACTTTCCTGACATCGTCTTGCGGGAGCCTCGCAGTGGCAAAGCGGCGATACCGCGCGAGGTCGAGATCCCCACGCCCGTGACACAACGGCTGATCACGCAAGTGCAGGTGCCGCTGCCGGTGGTCCAGCTTCCTCCGCCGGTCGTCCAACTTCCACCCCCGGTGATCCAGTTGCCTCCGCCGGTCATCCAGCTGCCACCCCCAGTTATCCAACTCCCGCCGCCGACGATTCCGCTACCCCAGCCCGTGGTCCAGCTTGCAGCGTCAAGTGTTCGAATGCCTTCACAGAAAGACGCCGACGCCCAGGAGTACGACCTGACGGGCGATTGGTCGGGGACGGCTGAGTGGGAGGGGCTCACGTTCACGATCTCGTTCTCGGTTGACGCCGGTTCGCGAGCCGTCAGTAACCTGGATGTGAGCGCCAAGTGCAGAACGGGCACGGGTGAAATTTCTTCGCGGTCGAGTGAAGCCAGCCCCATCGCGGCGGACGGAGGATTCGCGTTCACGGCCGGCAACGGCAGTAAGGGCACGGGCAAGTTCATCTCGGCGCGGACGGCTGAAGGAAGCTACGCGACTCCCGTATCGCTCAAGTGCGGGGATGCATGGGCTCGAGTGTCTGGCACATGGACCGCGACGAAGAAGGGCCAGCGAGAATGAACGCCGGACATCGCTTCACGGACCCCAGTTGCACGGGAACCAGCCACCGAGCGCACGGAGAAGCCACGCGTTCCGAAGTACCAAGAGGATCCACGATGCGATCTCGACGCCATTTGGCGATGCACTTTGTCGGTTCTGCACTCATCGCGCTTCTCTGCTCGCCGCCTCTGTTGGCTCAGGTCAAGGTCGAGCCGCTCACGAGCTTCGCGCAGTTGGGCCTCAAAGTGGCTCGGACTGAGGTGGTCGACGAAATCTCGAACCGCCAAGGTACCTTCAAGCCGGGCAAGGACGGCGTCAGGCTGTTGCTCGTGACGCTCGAGGGGACCGCCAGAGCACCGGCCCATCTCACATACAGAACCGACGACTTCACCTTGGTCTACAAGATGAAAGTCGCCGGCGGAACGTTCATGTCGGCCAGCGAGACCTACTGGAGCGCTTCGTCCGTCGCAGTCAAGTGGGGTGCCAAGGACGACTGGAGTATCACCACCCTCGGGTTCTTGCGCGGTGACATAAACGTCCCCGCGGGGCCAGTTCTGATCGTACTGGCCTTCGAGATGGTCTCTGACGATATCGCCGGGGCCTACGTCACCTATCCAGCGCTTGCTGCCGGCCTCGTGTCGGCAACCGGCGCGACGAAACGCTAGCGCCATCCTGGCGCGTGGGACTACGGAGTCGAACGCCGAGCACGAGGCCTGCTGAGATGAAACCACCACGCTACCGCTCCGCGACGTCTGCCGTCTGCTTGACCCTCGTGGCCTTCGCTTTCGTCGTGCCACCGCCGCGACAGTCGGGATCCACCAACGCTCCGCCCAACCCAGGAATTGTTGTACAGGGTCCCGCTGTTGAGACACCCCTCGGCCGCTACAAAGGTCACGAGTGGCGCGATGCGATACAGAGATCGGAGCCGGCCATTCCCGGAGGACGGACCGCTACGGCGACGGTGACGGCGGCACGTGGCAAGCGCTTCCTCGTGGCGAGTTTCGTGACGGTTGGTCCGCACATGGCGGACGTGACGCGGAATGAGTTTGCTGTTTCTGACGCGGCGAACACGAAGTATCTGCCGGTAGCCGTGTCGCTCGACGGTGCAAAGACATTTCTACCGTTTCTCATCCAAGGAGAAATCTTCCCGGCGGTGACCATTTTGGGGCGAGATCGTCTCGAGACCGCGATCTACTTCGAGTTGCCGGCGGAAGCCGGAGATCTGTTGCTTCGGTTTAGAGAGCGACAGATCGCATCAATTCCTCAAACCGGCGAGCGCAGCGAGTCTTCAGCGTCCGGTGGGCAGCAGACGCCGGTGATCCTCGTCTCGCAAATAGGCAGCCTCCGAGCAGAGCCCAGTGCAGACGCGCCGGTGGTCGGGCAGGTGGCGCGTGGCACCGAATTGAGGATAGTCGAGATGCGACCCGGTTGGGCTCACGTGGTCCCAGTGAACGGCCTGCAGGGGTGGCTGGACGAGAAAGATTTCGGACGCCGCGTCTCGTCGGATGCCGGCGACTGTGTCGAAATGGGATTGCGGGAGGCCCTGAGCGTCGGTGCCATTGTTGGGGGATTCCGCGGAACAGGCGGCTCATCTGGCGACGCCGTCGTCTTTCAAGGCCGTGCGGCTCTGCCAATCGCAGTCTGCCCCGTCTGGACGTCCCCCTTGAAGCTGGAGAACAGCAACGCTGCTGGCCAGAGCATGGTCGTCACGAAATTGCGGGGCATCCCGCGCGGAGAACTCATCGAGCCGAAAACTCGGCTACGCTTCGACCCAGCCAGGGATACCGAGTACGTCTTCGAAGCTTATTGCCTCGACTTCCGGAAGGACAACCCGTCCGGGTCAGATCATCTGAGGTTCAGTGACGGGGTGCCGCCCGACGTCGCCAAGGTGTTGGCCGCGGGGAGTGGCGACGTGCATGCACTCCAACTTGCCGTGTGGGCCGTGACGGACAACACCAGCGCGAGCGATGCGCGGCAGAAATTCTCGGCGACCGACAAAGACCTGCTCGCGGCCCGCGCTGTGGTGGTGGCCGCAGGACTACCGGCCGAACGGTACCGCTTGTTTGCGTCGCTCCCACCAACCGAGCCTGCCAACGCTGGCCGGACGCCGGAGACCACCGCAGGCAACCGCCGGCCGGAAGCAAGAACCGACACGTTGGTGGTGAGGGGAGTGCGATTGGAGCCGACCGGAGCGCCAACGGTGACCGAGCGTGTGGCGAACCGCATGGGCCCGCCTGGCTCACAACTCACGGCTCCGGTCGGATACAAGCTGGTGATCGTCACGTTCTCAGCCCGTGTCGGAAGCACCACCGATTTCTCGACCGCTGATTTCGAGGCGAAGATCCCGGAGCAGAATACCAACCGCACATTCCAGCCAGAAGGCATCGCTACTGTGGTACCGACCGAACCGCCCACTGAACTGTGGGCGTTTCTACGTGGTCCGAGTGGGCTTCGCGCGGCTTGGGTCAGCACGCAACTGAGCCCCCGACTGGACACGCTGCGATTGGCCTTCATCCTGCCGAAGTCGACCGGCGCGTTCCTTCTTTGTGAGGCGGCACGTTCCGGAACGGGTCCGGTCCAGCGGTGTCTGACAATCGCAGCGCCCGACACCACAAGCCCCGAGCCGAGCGCCGCCCAACGGCGCAAGGCTGCCGACGAAATCGCCAACCCGACCGCCCCACACGAGGCGCGAAACTGCGACGCAATCGGCGCGCACACCAAAGGAGTCGCCAGCTTCGCCGTCAGCCCCAATGGTCAGTTGCTGGCGTCCGGGAGCTACGACCACACCGTCAAGCTGTGGTCGCTCCAGGACGCGCGACTGATCTCCTCCCTCGACGGCCACGCCGGATGGGTCAGAGCGTTGGTGATGAGCCCTGACGGACGCTTGCTCGCGTCGGGCAGCGACGATGGCACGGTCAAGCTGTGGTCGTTGCCCGACGGCCGGCAGTTGACCACACTGGTGGGTCACACGGATTGGGTACTTGAACTCGCGGTCAGTCCGGACGGGAAGGTGCTGGTCTCGACCGGCATAGACGGGACAATCAGGCTCTGGTCGCTGCCCGAGGGGCGACATCTCGCACTGCTGAACGTACACAAGAAGTCGGTGTGGTCGCTTGCCGTGAGCCCAGACGGGACACTCGTGGCATCGGGCGGAGTCGACGGCACCCTCGGTTTGTCGTCCTTGTCAGAGAGGAGGCTACTGAGAGTAGTCCAAGGGCACACGGACAGAATCTGGGCCATCTGGATCAGCGCAGACAGCAGGCTGCTGGCAACAGGCAGCGAGGATGGCCAGGTGAAGCTCTGGTCTCTGCCTACGGGCTCGCCGATCGCCACGCTCGAAGGCCATCGGAGTAGGGTGCGGGGGCTCTTCGCGACCCGGGATGGTAGGACCCTCGTCTCGGCTGGCGACGACGCGATCATCAAGTTCTGGTCTCTGCCGGAGGGTCGGCTTGTCGCAACGCTGAAGGGTCACACGGATGACATACTGGCTGTGGCAATCAGCTCGGACCTAGACACACTGGCCTCCGCTAGTCGTGACCACACCATCAAACTGTGGTCGCTCGCGGACGGCACGCTGCGGAGGACGCTTGCAGTGCCTGGCGACGGCGTTTATCCGCTTGCGATCGCCGCGGTTACCAAGATTCTCATTTCCGCTCAGGGCAAGAGCATCCGACTGTGGTCACTGCCGGACGGCGAGCCAAGAGGTTGTCTCGGAGAACTGCCAGTCAGCACTCCGAGAAGGGACCAGTAGCTGGTTGGGTGCCGTCGGCCGAATGGGCTCGCCGCGGGCGAGGCCACCGGCCACGTGGCATCGCAGACTCCCGAGGGCTGCCGACAGACGCACCGCGGAAGCATGACTTCGGAGTTCAGCAAGCAAGGGGGTGGAACACCAGCACGTGGAACACCAGCACGTTTGCCCGGAGCCGTCGAACGGCCGATAATCCCCTCCGGCGCCTCGTAATAGCCCTCTTCCCGAAGTCGGCCGGCATCCAGTCGCCCAAAGGAGAATGAGAATGCAACTTCGTCTTCTGCCCGCGCGACCCACTGGTGTTGTGACCGCCCTGGCGGTTTGTGCGGTCTGTTGCATGACGCCCGCGGCGATTGGGGGATCCGCTCACAACCGTGCTGGTTCCGCGCGTCAAGAAACCGATAGCAGCCGCCAGCAGACAACACCGTTCAGGGTTCCACACCTGACGCCCAACCAAGTCTGGGTCTCGTCTCTACCGCCCGGCGCAAGCGTCTACCTCGTCGAGAAACCTCATCGGGGTTCGGGGGGAGACAGCGTCGGCAAGACGCCGCTGGTCGTTGAACTGGATCCCGCAAGACCTGTCGTGGTTGTCGAACTTGACAGCGCGGATTTTCCCAAGTCGATCAAGCTCAACCAATCGGCCGCGTCTCGTTCGCAGGGTGGGTACTTCATCGACTCTTCGGCGACGTACTTCGTGTGGAAGACAACGAAGTTTCATCCAGGAAAGGGCGAGAAACGCAGCAGTTGGGGCGTCGGTGCGGAATTCGAGATCGACAAGAAGACACGGGACCTGTATGTTGCCCTGTTTCAACCGCGAGACGTCGGGATTGACAAAGTCGACGCGCTGTACCCTCCCGGCAGCAACTTCGAGTGGAGCGCGGATGACGAGAGCATCCGTGGCGACCTCGTCGAGTTTGGCGTGTCACCCAAACACGTCGGCAAAATCGCAGAGTTGCTGCGTCGTGGTGGCAAGATCGCGGTCGAAGACAAAGGAGTCACGATGACGATGGAATGGACTCGCGAGGCTACGCTGATAACCGCCTATTCCAAACGAGCCCAGCGATGAGAATGCCTTGTGGCAGGACTATCGTCGCTGAGCACTTCCCGCAGCAGGATGGGAGCGCGACGGTCTTCAGTGTTGCCGGGTGTCTGCGCCACTGCCCGGCGTTGGGCTGAATCCGGACTCACGGAGGCCCGCAGGAGGGCGTCGACAGCCCGTCCGTCTTTGACTTGCCCAATCGGCGTTCGAGCCAGAGTCGGATTCTGCGTTCGCACGTTGGTGTCAGGCCCTCGAGGATCTTCCGAGCGTCGCCCCAGATCCGCTTTCTCTCGAGGTCGATGCCCACTCGGTCGCAGATCCACATCGCGCGTGCCGCGTCATCGAAGTCGATCACCCGTGATCCCCCCGGGATCTGAAACTGGAAGCGCCTCACGAGCAGGCCGAGTTGCTCGTAGTCGGCGTCGTCGGTCGCAATCCACACGGCCGCCTGTTCGGCGCCGTAGCCGAACTCGAAGGCGTCGAGTTCGACCATCAGGTTCTCGAGCAACAACTGGTTCGCCGGTCGGCTCGGCGTGAATCGATCGCGGGCCGTTGGGATACTACGAGTGCGATTGGCGCACGCGGCCTCGACCGGTACCTGCATCCACTCGTTCGAGTCGAATGTCACGATGACGGACCGGCGCACGAGCATGTTCTGAACCGACGGGGTTTCGCTGAGGAAGTACGTTCCGGCTCGAATCACGAGGCTGACAACCGCTGGATCGCGCCGCCTCACCCGCACGTCAATCGTCCGAATGTCCGATCCGGCCGACTCGAGCTCGACTGAACCGTCGGCCACAAGGTCGACGAGGTCACGGGCCTGAAGCACGGCAAGGCGTGATGCCGCTTCGTTGCGGGCGTCACCCGTAGCCGGCCGCCAGCTTCCCGACAACCCAGTCAGCAGCGCTTTGTCCGTGATCCTGCCGATCGCGATCCGCCGAACGTCGTCTCGTGTCGCCGTTCGCGCGATATCGGCGAGAAGGACCTGGTCGAACGTGCTGCGAACCGCTGCGAGCTGGACCTGTTCGCTTGCGTCCGTGCTCGCCAGGCGGGCCACAACGGGTTCGTCCCGTATCCGTTCGACCGCCGCCGCGCGCACGGCGTCTTCCGGTGCCGTTCTGGCGATGTCGATCAGCCGCGAATCGTCCTGCGCCGCGAGGTCGGCCAGGAACTCGACGGCGGCGATGCCGACGAGCGGGTTTGTCGCCGTCTTGGCGACGTCGGCAAGTGTCGCCGCGTCGTTCACGCGTTTCAGTGCCGTTCGCGACACATTCGGCTCCGCCGCACTTCGGCCGACCTCCGCAAGCGCAGCCCGATCGGTGATCTTCGCAACCGCAGCGTTCCCGACATCTTCGTAGTTGGCCAACTTAGCGATCGCCAGGAGAGCTGAGGATTCCGTGATCTTCTCGAAGGCGGCCATTCGCGTTCCGGCATCCGGGTGTGCGGTCGCAATCTTCACCAGCGCGGTGGGGTCGTCGACCAACTGCTGGACAGCCGCAATGCGCTCGCGCTCGTTGTCGGAATTCCAGACGGCGTCGACAACCGCCGCAGCGTCATGGAGGCGGTCGAGCACCGTGAGCCGCACGGACCACGGCAGATCGTTCTTGATCAATGCCTCCAGCACGGCTCGGTCGTCTATCCTTTTGGCGGCAGCAGCGCGCGAGTCGGCGTGTCGTCCGGTTCCGGCGATGTCAGCCAGAATGGCCTGATCCGAGATTCGGCGGACCGCGTCGGCGCTCAACCACACCCGCGCGACTGTCCTTGCCACCTCGGCCAGCACCGACGGCTGAGTGATCCGGGCGAGCGCCATGGAGGCGACGGCGTCGCTCGGGTCGGTCATGGCCAGCGGCAGGAGCGTGGCGTGATCGAAGACGTGCGATGTGGCGGCCCTTCGGACCTCCCAGCGGCGATGGGTCGTCGCGAGCCGGACCAGAACCGACGGGTCGGCGATCCGAGCGATCGCCGCTTCGACCACATCTGCGTGCTCACCGCTCTCCGCAAGGCGCTGGAGCGTCGGCTGGTCAACAATCCTTCGCGTTGCTGCTGCCTGTACCGCGGCGTTGCGGTCGCCTTCGGCCAGGCGCGCGAGCACGGCGTCATCCGTAATCTGGCGAACCAGCGCCACCCGAACGTCCGTCGTCTGTTCCGATGAGACCAGCGTCGAGATCACACTCGGGTTCGAGATCCTGGCGACCGCAAGAACCCGCACCGCCGGGTCCGCGTCGGACTCAGCGACCCGGGCGAGAACCACCTGGTCGGTGAGCTTCTGGACCGCGATCGCACGCACGGTGGCATCGGTGCTACGGCGCGCCAAACGGGTGAGCGCGGACTGGTCGGAGATCTTCACCGCGGCCCCCCGGCGCACCGCCGCCGCCTTGTCTGACTCGGCGACGCGCGCCAGGAGCGAGGGGTCCGTGACATTCTGAATCGCGGCCCGGCGGACGCTCTCGGCCGCGTCCCGACTCAGGATACGGCTCAATGTCCGCTGGTCCCGCACACGGTATGCTGCCGTTTCCCGCACGTACTCGCTGCGATCGGTCGTGGCGAAACGGGCCAGATCGGGCGGTGCCGTGAGCCCTCGTACGGCAGTACCCCGTACCAAGTCCTCCTTGTCGGCGACGGCTACACCCATCAAGAACGCCTTGTCTGTGATCCCTCCCACCGCGGCTTCGCGAACGAGCGGGTCGGTCTCCGTCTCGACTGCCCGTACAAGAACCGCCTGGTCCGTGATTCTCTCGAGCGCGCATGCACGGAGCTGCCACGGCTGCGCGGTTCGCGCGATGCGAACGAGCTCGGCTGAATCAGTGAGGTATTTGAGGGCCTGCAGGCGGACGCCGACATCCGAGTCGTCTGAGATGATTCGGGAGAGCAGGCTTTGATCCGCGGCTTTGAGATACTCGGTCAACTTGAGCACCGCGACCAGTCGCGCGCCCGCGCTCGCATCTGTCAAGGCGATGGCCGCGAGAACCGACGGGTCGCTGAGTGCGCCAATTGCGCGTTGACGGATTCGCGCGCCAGGCTCTCTCCGTGCGATGTCCGCGAGCACCGACGGGTTGGCGATTCTCGCGATTGCCGCCTCTCGTACGAAGGCGTCAGCCGTGCTCCAGGCCACCCTCTCCAGCGCACGCTGGTCGGTGAACCTGCGAACGGCGGCAGCGGCGACACTCACATCCGAGGTGCGCTCCGCGATCTGGGCGAGCAGGTTCTGGTCGGTGATACCCGCGATCGCGCTGAAGGCGACGTCGAGTCCCGCTGACATGGCGATGCCTGCCAGCACCGCCTGATCGGTTACTCTTGCGACAGCCGCCTCGCGGACTTCCCGGCTCTCATCGTGTGCCGTGAGGCGGGCCAAAACGGATTGATCCGCGAGCTTCTGCACTGCGGCCACCCGTGCGGCAGGCTCTCTCGCTGTCAGCGCCGCAATCGTCAGGGAATCTGGGACGTCCTGCTGGTCATTTGTTCGGTCGGCGGTCATCGAGTTCGCGACCGAGAGGATGCAAAGCACCAGGACGATGATCGCGAGCCGCGAGAACGACGCCTGAACGTGCATGGCAGTTGCTCCTTGCTCAGCCCAGTCCCTCGTCGGCCGCCCCGGCTGGAGAATGGGAGCGTGTCAACAAGAAGGAGACAGTGGGTTTCCGAATCTACTGACCCCGCAGAATAGCTAGAACATTGCTCGTGCTCCGGCCGACAAGCCGACAACAGCGTCGATTCTCCCGCCAGTTACCCCAGCGAACCAGTAGCCCAGGAATCTGCCACCGACTCCACCACGATCACTCCGCCCACAGGCGCGCCTGCGTAGCTGAGCAGGCGTGGTCCGATCGAGATGTAGTCGCGTGGGTTTCTGCGAGGTCCTCGGCACCTCGAACACGCTTCTGGCAGAACCGCCGCTCGTTGGATGCCCGTCCCGCCCCGTCCGGGACAGTGGTTCACCATCTCCTCGAAATCCGAGTTTCTCGTGATTGGCATGCGTCTAGCTTCGTAGCCGGTTGCGGGCCGCCCCTCCCGTTGGACTGACGAGGACTGGAGGCATACGGCGATCTGTGGGGGTTGTTTGGATGGGGAACCCGCGCGCTGTGCGCATCCTAGCACGTCGGCGGGTCGGTCCGACGGCGGCGGATACGCGCGAGCGCGGAGCCAACGAGATCGCCCGCTGGACGGGGCGGTTCCGGGACACCTGCGGCGGCTCGCAGGTATCCCGGCGCCGGTGCGGCTCCGGTAGCGGAAACGCCCTGTGAGGGTGCGAACAGCCGGCCCGTGAGGAGTCGCACGCCGAACACGCGAAAGAACGTCGGATCGACCGCGTTGAACCCGACGTAGTGCGTGTCGTGGCCGCCGTCGATCTGGACCCCGGTGACCGTTCCGCGCTCGCGCACCGGGAGATGACGGACGCGCGCAACCGACTCGACGCCGGGAAGCGCCGCGATCCGCGGAAGCAGCCGATCGAAGAAGGTCTCGGCCCTGGCGAGATCGTACACGTCGATCGGCAGGGTCACCCGGAACGTCAGGACTCCGCGCGCATCGATCCCGACCGGCCGCTCGAGGAGCCGATTGAAACTGCGGAGCATCAACCCCGCAGCCGCGAGGAGGACGAGCACGAGCGCGACCTCGGTGGCGATCAGGGCGCGCCACATCCTGCCGGTTCGCCGGCTACCCGACGAGCTCTCGGTATCGACCTTCAAGGCCCGTTGGACGTCCGCGCGCGAGGCCTGCAGCGCTGGCACGAGGCCGAAGAGCAACGTCGTGACGATCGCGAGTCCCAGCGAGAACAGGCAGACGGCTCCGTTGGTCCCGAAGGCGTCCGCGTCCACCTGGCGGAGGTACGTCGGCCAGACGACGGTGTCGTCGTGCGGTCTGAGCACGGCGAGCGCGTCCATGCTCCAGACGGCAAACAGCAGACCGAGAGCGGCGCCCGCGAGCGACAGCATCAGGCACTCGGTCAGCATCTGCCGCACGATGGCGCCGCGCCCGGCGCCGAGCGACAACCGGACGGCGATCTCCCGTTGCCGGCCGATGCCCCGAGCCAGGAGCAGGTTGGCGAGATTGACGCACGCGATGAGCACGACGAAGGACACCGCGCCGGAGAGCACCGCGAGCATGCTGCGCAGGCGCGGGTCGCGGCGGCTCTCGTCGAGCCGAACGGCCGATCCGGCCATCGCGAGCGGCGTCGCGTCCGGCATGCCGGCCACCGCACGTCGGACCTGCGCGTCCGGCTGGGCTGGCGTCGCGTCTGGACGCAGGCGGCCGATCACGGCCGTATCGTGGAGCCGCGTCGTCGATCAGTTCGTTCGCGATCTCCGGCACGCATGTCGAGCTCCGCTTGGGCCACTGGCACTGCAGGAAGCTTGCCGTCGCGCGCCGGTCCGGAGCGTGGCCACATGACCTCCGGCCGCAACGACACCGTTCGATCGCGGCAATCGGCGTCCGCCAGCGAACACCGCGGCGCGACTGTGTTTCATCACGGTTCCTTCACGACTTCGAAGAACCTCACTCGGTGGCCTGACTGGCGGAGTATGGTATGGGCAGGTATGGGCACTTCCCAATCCGTCCGGAGCGGACGCGAGGACAGCGAACCTATGATCATCCTCCTGGTGGATGTACGCGACGACGATTTCTGCCGTCTGCTGCCCGAGGAACTGGGCGGATCGCAGCCGGGTGAGGAGCGCATCAAGGTGATGGGCTTTCCGCCGCTGGGGATCCAGACGCTGGAGCCGGTGTTGCGGCAGAAGGGCCACCGCGTGCGGCTGTTCGACACGTGCCATCCGCGGATGAAGGAGCCGCACATCGCCGAGGCGGTCCGGACCGAGGCGCCAGATGCGGTGGGCCTGTCGTTCCTGTCGACCACCGCGTATCCGGCCGTCAAGCAGCTGGCGCGACGGCTGAAGACGGTGGCGCCGGCCGTGCCGATCATCGCCGGTGGCGTCTTTGCCACGATGAACGCGGAGCAGATGCTGAGGGACTGTTCCGACCTCGACTGCGTCGGGGTGGGCGAAGGGGAAGAGTTGCTGCCGGACTTCCTGGAGCATCTGGACGACCCCGGAGAGGTGGCGGGCCTGGTCTGGCGGTGCGAAGGGCAGGTCGTGAAGAACGCCCCCCGGCCGCCCCTCAGGAACCTGGACCTGTTTCCGTATCCGGACCGGAGCACGCTTCCCATTGATTTCATCGAGTCGCTGCCGCTCGACGTCCCGGCCGTGGTGTCGCTGGACAAGTTCACCACCATGCAGACATCGCGCGGGTGCCCGTACACCTGCATTTACTGCGACATCCCGTCATTGACCGGCGGCAAGTGGCGGGCCCGGTCGCCGGAGCACAGTCCTGGGAGAGATGCAGGAGCTGCACGATCTGGGGTACCGCTCGATCTACCTCACCGACGATCATTTTCTGATCCGCCGGCAGGACGATAGATGCTATGTAGGCACCCGGGCGCGCGGCTGTGAAATTAACACGGGCCGCAGCGATAAGCTCCCCGCCATGTGCTCGGTGGGCACACAACAAGGAGGGAGTTCTATGACCGCGACGACCCGTTCG